>Ga0066639_10002594_pt1 | contig 15776 bp, 16 predicted proteins | sample CryGeyCG2114_010_2_FD_59504 | JGI IMG/M metagenome (GOLD analysis project Ga0066639, IMG submission 59504) | Groundwater microbial communities from aquifer - Crystal Geyser CG10_big_fil_rev_8/21/14_0.10 | ecosystem: Environmental > Aquatic > Deep subsurface > Groundwater | place: USA: Utah...
CGGAAAGAAAAACGGACTCGCGACTATCAGAACCACAAAAGGAAGGAGGAAGATGCCTCCGAGCGTAATCCACCGCAGTATCTGTTCAGTCCTGTTCATTGCACTGCTATTGTAGCAATGAAGACGCCGCCGTGCTAGTCGCCTCACGACCGTCTCTTTCCGCCATTATTTATGATGGCGTACATTTTAGATTCATGATACACCTGTCTACAAGCTAGTCTCCGAGCACTCCAGTGTACAGAGTGTGAGAAGTGATAGAATTGCCATATGGCAAAGCTCTTGAGGTTCCTTATAAAATGCAAAAACTGGGGTGTCGTGATGGCTACAACCTCCACCGTTGAGGGTCCATTTCTTTTCTTCCAGAGAACGTACTTCCTGCTTGCTCTTGCGACAGTTGTTGAGCACATACGTCGCTCCGTCGGAAAGAAACTAAGAACATATGTGCAACAAGCGTACGGTCGTGAGATTATCATTCGCAATACAGTTGGCACGTTCTCTGTAAACGCAAAAAATGACTCCTTTACGAAAGCACTTGCCTCTTTTGAGTATAAACACCAACGGTGGCTCGATGAAGCACTAGAGCGAGAGATATTTTTAGATATCGGTGCAAATATCGGCTTCTATTCGATACTGGCAGTTAAAAAATACGGATTCCAAAAAGTACACGCATTTGAGCCGAATCCGGAGAGCTACGAGCGTCTCGAAAAAAACATCCAACTCAACAATCTGGCCGATAAAGTTTCTCTGCATTCGATCGGCATGGGGAATACAAAAGGCCGGGCAATTCTCACCGCGAAGCGAGTGCATGTGGGCGCAAGCACACTTGTAAAAAACAAGGCGCCGCGCGGTAGCGCTGACCTCGTTGAGGTCTCTCTAGACACGTTTGACAACATCAGTAGAGATGCTGGCATAAAGGCAGAGGACGTGAGCTTTATCAAGATTGATGTCGAGGGCTACGAATATCAAGTACTTACAGGTATGGAGAAAACACTCAAAAATTTAAAGACAGGAACTTGTTTATTCATTGAAATCCATCCTGCAGCTCCGCGCGCCGCAGAAACAAAGCACATGATTACAGATGCAGAATTTACCTTTGTTACAAGTTCCCCACAAAAGAATTTTTTATATAAAAAAGTATCTAATCACTCCAGGCACGCCTAGCTGCATATGTTCACCATACTAAAGAAAAGTGCCCGTGATCTTCTCCTTTTGCTCCAGAGATATACACGGACCGACATGGTGTATCTGACTCGAAACGGTTTCTGGGTGATGCTGAGCTACATCATCCAGATCAGCGTGGGAATTATCACCACCGTCGCACTTGCGAATCTCCTGCCGAAGGAAACGCTTGGCACATACCAATTCCTCCTGGCAGTAGCCGCCGTTCTTAGCGTCATGACGCTCTCCGGCATGCACCAAGCGGTCGTACGTGCGGTCGCACAAGGAAATGAGGGCATCCTCCGAAGCGGCCTGCGCATAAAATTGAAATGGAACCTCTGGATTGTTGTTGCAAGCGGACTCGTTGCCCTCTATTACTTTGTGAGCGGAAATAGTGACCTCGGAATTGCATTTTTGATAGTCGGCACCTTCGCGCCCTTTATAGAAGGGTTCAAACTAGCTCATTCATTTCTCATCGGAAAGGAGGCGTTCAAAGATACCGTCACACTCGGGGCCTGGCGAAAACCTCTACCGTTTATCGCGGTACTCGCCACCGTCTTCTTTACCGACAATTTTCTTATCCTTGTCTTCGCATATTTTGTAAGTCATGCAATATCGTACATTGCCGTATATCTCGCAGTGGTACGCAAATACCGGCCACCTTACACGGAAGATGCGGAAGCCATACACTACAGCAAGCAACTCAGCGCACTCAGAATCGCCGGCACATTGTCGAACAACCTCGAAAAGATACTTCTCTGGCACTTTCTCGGCGCCGCGGCAGTCGCTTCATTTGCCATCGCCCAGTTCGCCATCCGTTACTTCGGCGGTGCACTCAACACGCTCACCCTGCAGGTCTTGCCGAAAGCATCGAGGCGCGATCTTCCGACACTTCAGCAAACCCTCCCGCGCAAAGTAAATCTCCTTACCCTACTGACAGCAGCAGGTGCTCTTCTCTATATACTAATCGCTCCGTTCGTATTTCCGTTCATCTTTCCGACGTACCCAGAATCAGTAGTTCTCTCGCAAGTGCTCGCCATCGGCCTCATTCTTATACCGCGAAGCGTCTACGCACAAGTGTTTACCGCACACAAACAGATACGCGCACAATACATTATGGGATTCGGTACCCCGATCGTGAAGAGCATCCTCCTTGTCGCGGGGATACAACTCTATGGCATTTGGGGCGTCGTGTACGCCTTGCTCCTCACCGACGCTGTAGCGAGTGTCGTAATCCGATATCTGTTCAGCACCGCTGCCGTGCCGCCGCCGCATGAAGAGCAGTCATGAGCTCCCTGCCGTGCCGCTTTGGGTCGTAATAGGTGTCAAACAGCTCCTTGCCGGCGGCGGCAATTCTTTGTCGCTCCGAGTCGTGCGCAAGGTAGTAGCGAATCTTCTCCGCCATGTCGTCGAGGTTATCAAAGGCCACGTAGTGTTCGTTTTCCCGAAGCGGTATCAGGAGGTCCAGCTCTCGTATTGACGGGCTCGACATCATAAAAACGCCAACACACAAGATCTCCTGGTGGCGAAACGTGTATTCCCCGATTCCGTCGAGTGCCAAATTTATCTTTGCCCGACACAGAGCGTTCCGGTACGCGCTTCCTTGCAATCTCGATCCTCGGAGCGGCCCCGGTATTGGTTTTTTGGTATTGGGGTTTTGTTGCAGGCCGCCGATAGTAGAGAATCCTTCATCTATCACGCGCCGCCATACGTCTTGCCGCAACGTGTGTTCCACCGCGTCGGCTCCGGAGAAACCGACGTCGTACTGTACTTCCTCAATCTCGCATGTCCTCACGTGCGGGTAAAAGAGCGAGAACAGGCGTCCGGGCAAGGTGTTTTTCGGCGCGCGTACGAACGGGCAAGAAATGACGGTCGGTACGATCTTTGCACGATTATCTTCACTCAACTTGTACCTGCTCCGATCGCGAAACGGCTCTCGTTTAAATATGACATCAACCGCGTCGAGTATGGTCTCGGGCGGCATGTACTCCGCTTGCGCCGCACTGACAAGTAATGCACGCCTTACACTGCGTCGCTCCGTTGCATCCATAATGGCCTTCGCCCGCTCCATCTCGTCTTTGTGTCCGGACTGTTTCCAATTTACAATGATCCAATCGTATTCATTTCCTTTGCACTTCATGTCGGCCTCCTCAAGCCGGCACTCGGTGACATCAGCACAGGCGTGCAAGGAGTGCTCAAAAAACCCCTCCTGGTCAAAGAAAAAGAGCGACTCCTTGATCTTTCTGTACTCTCTCTTTACAAGCGGCTGTGAGTACGTTCCGCGCGGCACATAGAGGATTTTCATACACGCTATCTATTTTGATCGTTCAAAAGTGACAAGATAGCTCTCGATAATTCGGTTGGTTGCATTGATATCCAGCTCCTCCTCAATTCTCTTGTGAAAGATATATTCCGACAACTCGGACGTGAATCGACTTACAATCGGAATACGAATAACCGCCGGATAGAATGCAATACGTATAAACCCATTCTTGGTGAGATGTTGCTCCATATCTGACATGGAGATTTGTCCTTGATGTTGAGGTTCTTTCGATTTCCGGGCTCCATGTTTAGGATTCTTTGTGGCAATCAACCCTCGTCCGCCAGTCTTGACCAAGGTTTTCAGTTTCTTAAAAAAACCGGGCTTGTCGTCGAGATATTCAACTGCGCGCGAAGAAAAGAACAGATCGTACGGTCGTTCCGCTCGGTATTCCATGATATCGGAAACTACATACCGTACGTTCTTGCCGCCGCGCATCTCCAGCATAAACTGGTTTTTCATTTCCTCTGAAGCGTCAACGAGGTCAAATTCGGCTTCCGGATTCGCCCGAAATAATAACCGCGTCCACGTACCCGGCCCTGGCCCGGCCTCTAAACATGTCTTAAACTGCACACCTCGCAGATGGCGTGATACCGCAAGGTACGTCATGTAGTATTCCGCCCTGTTTCGAGGCCGGATAAACCATCGGTTGAACTCGTAGTCGTTGTCATACGGACCGTTTTTAATACCGCGATTCAGCGAATCTCTGACCTCTTCATTCTTTAACGTATACATAATCACGGATTATACCCGAATAGATTCAAATTACTAAACAGGGTAAGATAAAACTACCATGGAAAACAGTCCGCATATAATAGAACTCATCGGCCCCTCAGGTAGCGGCAAGAGCACGTTTGTAACTAAGGGGCTTGCGTACAGCCGCGATTTTGACAATGTTGAAATAGCCGCGTTTCGAGGTCTCATACACCACAAGGGTATTGCAGTCCCCGGTGTGACACTGCTTCGCCTACTTCCTGTCTGGCTTGCACGCCGACTACGACTCACGAAGATTGTGGCCTTTTATCATGATCAAATTATTCGCGCATTTGGTACAACATATCGTAACCTGCTCACCCATGTTCATGAATCGATATGTAAACTTCCTGTACCCGCCGAGGAAAAGTTCTGGCTTTCCGATCGAATACTTGAGGCAGTAGTCAACCACCACCTTATTACGCAACCGGTAAATAACGGCAGAAAGATCCTGGCTGATGAATTTTTTCTGCAAAAAATATTCTCTCTAAATATAAAGGACGAGCACATTCCCGCTTTTTTACAAAATTTAAACTACAAAATTGATGTGTTGTTGAAATTTAATGAAGAAGCACAGACGTGTTTATCAAGACTAAGGTTACGGGATAGGAATAGAAATCCAGGCATTAGAAATATGAGTGACGAGAACTTGCTGCAAAAAATAAAAAGTTCCCAATATACGACAAACCTGATCTCGAATACATTAAAAAATAATGGGGTGAGGATCATTGAAGTTAATGGGGATACAAATGAAAGAGATGTAGTAGATATCATTAATAAAATATGATTAACAGAAAATACATCAAGGCCGGCAAAATCAGAATAAATAATGTGCTCCATAAGATTGGATACCAAATTACAAAAAAAGACAGCTTCTACTCTGATCCGATTATCGACAACGACCACGACTTTATACGTATTTACAATCGCATCAAAAAATATACGATGACGTCGAAGATCCAGTGCTATTCCCTTTACACGAGTATCAAATACGTGATCGGGGCTGGAATAGACGGCGACTTTGTGGAGTGTGGTGTCTGGCGGGGAGGAAATTGCATGCTAATGGCCGAAACATTGAACGTATTGGGTGTGAAAGATAAAAAAATTTATTTGTACGACACATTTTCAGGAATGACTGAGCCGGGCAATGTAGACCAGGCAATAGAAGACACTGACTATGACGCTATAAAGGAGTGGGCAAGTAAACAAGAGAAAGATAAAAACGCATGGTGCTACGCGGGGCTAGAGGAAGTGAAACAAAACTTAGGCCAGCTGGGATATCCGAAGGAAAATCTCATTTTTGTGAAAGGAAAAGTCGAGGATACTATTCCCGCAACTGTACCGGAATCTGTATCTATCCTTAGACTGGATACAGACTGGTACGAGTCGACAACACACGAATTGCGCCATCTCTATCCCAGGCTCTCTCTTCATGGCGTCCTTATTATCGACGACTACGGAACATGGGCCGGTTCCCAAAAAGCCGTGGATGAATTTTTTGGACAGAACCCCGTGCTCCTCAATCGAATCGATGCGGGTAATAGGCTTGTGATAAAAATATGAACATGAATTACGATAAAGAATTTTTTGAAGACCTAGCTATTACTGCTGAGAAATCGGCTAAGATCTTTGTACCGATCGTCCATGAAAAACTAAAACCGCGATCAGTCTTGGATGTAGGGTGCGGGACCGGTTCGTGGCTTAAGGCGTGGAGTAAGTTTAACGTAGATATTTTCGGCATTGACGGTGACTGGGTCAGCAGTAATATCCTTGATATCCCGGAGAGTAATTTCCGGCATGTGAACCTGGAAGACGGTTTTGATTTACACAGGAAGTTCGATCTTGTGGTAAGTTTGGAGGTCGCAGAACATATTCACCAAAAATCAGCTAAAAGATTCATAAAATCGTTAGTAAAGCATGGCGATGTCATCCTTTTTTCGGCCGCTATCCCGTGGCAAGGCGGAACAAACCATTTCAACGAACAGTGGCCGGATTACTGGATCAAGCTATTTGCCGAAAAGGGTTACCTATTTCTCGATCCGTTCCGCCACATTGTTTGGAATATGGGCGGTATAAAGCATCATTACCGGCAAAATATAATCTTGTTTGTTAAGGAAAGTCTGATCAAAGGCAATCCTTTTTTTGAAAAGGAAATACCGTTTGCTGAGCGATCATTGGTTTCTGTAGTACACCCTGAGAAGTATATAAAAACACAAGACCCTCAATACCGCTCACTCAGGCAAGAACTTCCTGTCTTTCTTACACTTGTGAGTAACTTTCTCCGCAATCTCATTCGGTTCAGGTAAGTACACCTACCCACTTGCTTAAGAATTCCTGGTTTGAGAATCGGTCAACAGATAGTGCACGGGATCTGACAGGTGCGTGGCGAGTAGCCCAAACCATTTCTTGATAAAAGGTGTCGACTGCGTCAACGGATGGATCCTCTGAATTACTAAAATCCGGCACTAGGCTGGCTCCGATAACTCTATACGGATATTGCAGTCTCTCACCAATCTTCTCCGGAGCAATGATCTCTCTTGGACCTGTTCTGCAATCAGTACTGATTATATATAGGCCGCTTGCCGCAGCTTCCAACAGCACATTCGGGAAACCCTCATATAATGACGACAGTACAAAGCAATCAGAGATCCTGAGAAACGGATAGATGTTATTTTGATGACCAACCAAAAAGACACTTTTTTCCAGACCGTAACTTACTATTTTCTTCTGTAGATTGCCCCGCTCTGCCCCTTCGCCAATTATTATTAATTTTGCGCTTGGAAAACGTTGAACAAACTTTGCTAATATATCGATCAAATGGGATTGGCCTTTTTGCTCGCGCAATCTGCCTATATTGACAAACATCGGCCCTCTCGAGAGTTGTCCCAGATGACGGTAGGCCGGCGGCAACGGCTCATTCATTTTTTCTTTAACAAGGTCTTGATCAACAGGGTTATAAATTGTCAGGACATTGGATAACCGAAATTGTTCCCGGAGGATTCTTTCTATCACCAAACTTACTCCCACTATCCTATGGGCAAGCGGGTAGAGAATTTTAATGATCAACTTGCTTCGTGTACTGCAAAATGTCGGATCAACGCGTACAGAAACAATAATCTTTGATCTGTTGAAGAGAAGCAGGCGAGTCAATAGAGCATACGTGCTGGCTTCATCAAGAAACGCTATAACGTGACTTATGTTATTTTGAACACAAAATCTCTTAATCTTTTGTAAGCGATGCAGTGCTTTCGCTGTTTTTTTTATGAAAGTATTTTTAGGTTGTTCGTTAAGAGATACCCTCGAGCAATCACAGGCGTATTCATTCTTGAAAGAATAAAAAGTAAACAAGGTAACATCTACGCCGCTCCTCGCCAATAACGTAGCAAGCAGAGCGGCATTTTTTTCTGCCCCGCCACCGTGTTTAATACTGTCTACTATAACCGCAACTCTAGTGGTCTTTTTAATATTTGACTCAAACATATTTCATGCCACATCTGAAAAATAATAATGTTCCAGGTCTGATTCTATAACCAGATGCCAAGCGGATGTTTTTCTTTCGCAGGTAATCATACCGGTATAAATCACGCAACCGTCTTCACAAACACGTACTCGTCACAACCCGAACCAAACAGGCCGATGCCGCCGGGATGAATGTTACTGCGAATATGCGAGAAATTTAAGTGTTCCATGAGTTGAGACACTTCCTGCGGCAATATCGATTCGTACGGATACCCGCCCAACCAGTCATGTACATCGTGGTCAAAAGACATTCCTCGTGAACTGACATGGTTTTCTTTATATGCTTCGAGGTCTTTACCGCCGAGCTTATAGCGCAGTTTCAGCAGAGTGAGGTATATGGCCCGTGCAGTCTGCTGATGCCCCCGAGAAGTATGAGCATACCAGCGTTTAATATATTTCCATACGCCGCACATCATTGTCTTCCGGTACAGTGCAAATACAAAATACCCGCCCGGCTTCACCGATTTGGCGGCGTGTGCGATTGCTTCACGCATAGCGCCTGTGTGGTGAAGCACCCCCCACGAATACACGATGTCAAAATTATCTGAAGGAGCAGTTTGTATATCAAACACACTTTGCGTTTGTACAGTGTAATTTGCGCCACCGGCAAAACGATCTAGGAGCTTTTGTGTTGTAGACACGGAGGTCTGGTCGATATCAATGGCGACCACAAGTCGAGCGCCTAACCGCAATGCTGCCAAGGAGTGCAAACCGGAACCGCAACCAATGTCCAAAAGGCTTTTCCCCTTTAACTCATCTACTTGTATGAGTCGCAGTAAACCTTTCTCGGCTTCACTGATCCTTGTCTCATCAACACATTCTAAATAACGTGACCAATTTTCACCAAAAGCAAAGTGTGTTGTTGCGTCTTTCAGATTCTGCATATCATATCTTGAGGCAGACATTGTTATACCACATCTGAAAGATGATGATATTCCAAATACGATTATACGGCTGGGCGCCACGCAAAAAGTCCTGTCTCTCCTTCTCCACAGATTCGTAATTGAAGATGTCCTGCTTCTCGAGTGCCTCTTTATCGAGATACTTCTCGAGAAGCCACGCCAGGTCACCTTTTAGCCATTCATTTAGCGGCACACCAAAACCCTGTTTGGGTCTATCGACCAGCTCTCGCGGTATGTACCGATATAAAAGCTGTCGCAGTAGGTATTTATTGCCGGCTTCCTTGTGCATTAAGGAGTCGGGTAAGGTAGCTGTATATTCAATGATGCGGTGATCCAAAAGCGGCTCTCGCCCCTCCAGACTCACTGCCATGGTAGCTCTGTCTACCTTTGCCAAAATATCATCCGGCAGATACGTATGGAAATCAATATGTTGCAGTTTTCTGATATGGTGCGTGATAGCGGCGGGGAATAGTTTGTTATACATATCACTGAGGAATGTGGTCTGCGGCTGTTTGAGAAGTTTAGCGATTTCACTATTTGAGAAGTAGCTATTTTGTGTAGCATAGCTCTCGGCGATACTATGCCGGTGCGTATAGTACAGGTGTGCTTTTCTAAATTTATGGACACGGTTGGGGTGGATGAGGCCGAGGCGTGCAAGGAGCATAGCTCCTTGCACGCTAAGCGCTATCAATGGGCCAAGACCGGCGGGCAGTTTCTTAAATGTAGTAAATATATGTTGCCCACTACGGTACCGTGTATAGCCGCCAAAGAGTTCGTCACCGCCGTCCGCCGACAATGCCGCAGTCACTTTACCCTTTGCAAATTTCGATAGCAGATACGTGGGAATCGCTGACGCATCAGCAAACGGCTCATCATACATCTCCGGTAATTTTAGGATGATTTCTTTCGCTTCTTTGGCGGTGCATCGAAGCTCATAATGTTCGGTACCGAGATGCTTGGCAACTGCTTTCGCGTACTTCGACTCGTCGTGCGTATTTTCCGCAAAGCCGATCGTGAACGTCTTGAGGTTGTCGTGGCCGCTTTTTTTGAGGAGTGCGGTTACGAGTGACGAATCGATACCACCACTTAAAAACACGCCGACCGGCACGTCCGCTATCATGTGCAGTTGAAAAGATTCCTTGAGTTTTTTCTCGAGTGTATCGAGCACATCGTCCTCTCGGTGTACTTCTTTTTGGGCCGTCTTATAATAATCATCAATGCGCCAGTACCGATGCATCGTAAGATTCATCGAATCGTCGATCACTAGATAACTCCCCTGCTCCAGTTTTGCAATGTGTTTGAAGATACTGTACGGAGCCGGTACGTACCCGAGCTGTAGAAAGAGGGGTAGCGCTTCATGATCTATCTCTTTTTTTATGGAGGGATGAACGAGCAGTGCCTTGAGTTCCGAGGCGCACGCGAAGAGGTTGTTCCGGTGGTAAAAATACATCGGTTTAACGCCCACACGATCACGGCAAATAAATAATTTTTGCGCGTTCGCATCCCAAATCACAAACGCAAACATGCCACGAAATTTCTCCACAGCAGCAGGCCCCCACAAAATCCAGGCACGCAGAAGCACTTCAGTGTCTGAATTGCTCGTGCACACGACTCCTTCTGCCGCGAGTTCTTCACGTATATCTTGGTAATTGTATATTTCTCCGTTGTATGTGATGGTGCAGCCATCAATGTGCATTGGCTGATGTCCTCCTGGCGAGAGGTCAATGAGCGAAAGACGACGATGTCCTAAGAAGACACCGGCGGACACATCATGAAAGTCGCCGATGTCGTCGGGGCCGCGGTGCGCAAGGGTCGCAGTCATTTCTTGGACACACCCTTTGGTGGTGTTTCCGGTTTTGTCCCAAACTCCTACAATTCCACACATACGGGCTATTTGAACATATAGTTAAGCGGAAGCAGTCCGCTGTGTCTGGTGCCTAGAATATAGATTATTTTCGGTTTTATGTATGTGTCTGCCATAGTCAAATCAACCCTCAATAATACCCTGCAGTGACTGTTCCCAACACTCCGGTGAAAATTTCTTCTCGAACAGTGCAATGCTCTTCTCCTGCCATGCCGGGGCGAATTCCATTGCTTCGGTCATGGCCTGCAGAAGATTCCCTGTCAGTGATTCATACTCCTCGGTGCGCAGATAGCGGTGCATAAATTCCGAGCGTGGAAGTGTTGCGCAATCGACTGTCGGCACACCATGAAATACCTCGGAAGCAAGGAAAGGGTGCGGCAGTAATTTACCATTGATGCCATCTTCCACAAGATCCGGTGTCGCGTAGACATTTGTGGCAATGAGTCCCATACCAAACGACAATGCTTCGAGAAGCACCACACCGAGCGATTCGTGGAGTGACGGGAAAACGAAAATATCTGAAATCGGGTACATGTCTTCAAAGAGAACCGTTCGCGGCTGTGGCGGCAAAAATTGTATGCGTTTGTCGTGCGCATACATCTTTTTGACTTCATCACCGACGTCGGCAATAACCGTAAGTTGGGTGTTTTTGTGAGGCAACCGTGCAAATGCATGCAACAATTCGGGACCTCCCTTGCGGCGAAAGCCAAGCCCTACAAACAAAAATCTGACTATGCCATCATTTTGCCGCTTGTTTTTTAGATAGTTGCGTTCCATAAAGGGGGAGAAGACCTTGCTCTTTTCAGCGAATTCTTCTCCCAGTAACTCCAGCGTATGGTTTCGTGCCGCACTGGAGAGGAACGTGATGCGATGGGCCTGTCGTAGCTTGTGTTTGATTGCACCGAGTCGATGCCGGAAGGCGTTGCTGTTGTAGTACGTGAGTACGAACGGATTATCGAGCTCTACCACGAATGGTTTTTTTCTGCCCTTCGGGAACGCACCCCAGAGGTAGAGCAGGTCAGCGGCGTCCGAACCCGGAACTGCCTGATAGTTGAGGAGTGGCAAGTGGTTCATAGCCACTCGTCTCGCTTTTTTCCAGAGAGAAAAATGCTGTTGTTTGCCAGCCACAGAGCGCGCGAGTGAGGTTTGCTGTGTGATGTTCGGAGTGAGCGGTCGGCAAACACGTACCGCCTGCCTGGCCGTATCCCACATCCTCTCGCGGCTACTTGCCCGAAGGTTGAAATAAACTTTTGGGGATGAAGATTTCATATCCATATACTTTGTGCAAACAAAATAGGCGGCCTCTGTGGAGTTACAAGACGGCAAGCCACTCGGCAGTTATGTTATCAAGCATAAAACGGGGGTCTTTGGTAAATGATACACCTGCCTTCTTCGTGTCCGCAGAAATCGACACCATCGCTTCGGCGAGCTGTGTTTCCTCCGGAGAAAGGGTGCGGGAAGAAAGAGATTCCTCAAAATTACCCTCTGCAGGAAACGGCCGTATCAGTGTGCCATACGTGGCGTGATAAGGATACAAAATCTTTTCCGTAAGCGGCAATTTTGGCGCGAGAATTTCCCGCGCGCCGGTGGAAGCATCGGTCGCGACGAGGCGGCATCCAACGGATGCCGCCTCAAGAAGTATATTCGGCATGCCTTCCCAAAGAGATGGGAGCACAAAGGTGTCTGCTATCTTGAGAAACGGATAAATATTTTCCTGTCTGTCGAGAAAAAAGATGTTCTTCTCGAGATTCTGCGCACGAACATACCGCAAAAACGCTTCTTTGTATGGCCCTTCACCAACAACAACAAGTGTAGCGTTTGGATAACGTCTTATTACCTCTGTAAATGCCCGAATGAGATGCCACTGCCCTTTCTGCCGGACACACCTTCCAACGGTTACAAAAAGCGGATGTCTGTCGGTGAGCCATTTGTACCCGTGCGGCAATCCGGCTTGTATCTTTTTAGCAACTTCAGACATATTGATTGGATTGTATATCGTCGTGGTGTTTGTGAGACCAAAATCCTCGCGCAGAATATTTTCCACGCCCTTCGTCACCGCCACCACTTTTTCTGCAAATGGGTACAGTATGCAAATGAGCATACGATAGGGCCAAGGATAATATCGCGGGTCATTGCGTACAGAGACGATCATTCGCGTACGATTGAAGAGCAGGAGTTTTGAGATAAGTGTATAGTAATTTGATTCTTCGAGAAACGAGAGAACGATATCGACATCCTTTTCGCTGCATACTTTTTTTATGCTCCAGAGGCGATGCGGCGCACGAAAAAGTTTCCCGAGCAATGAGTGCCGCTCCGGTTCTTTGAGCGAAATGTGTTCACCGTTAAATACATGTTCCGCATCCGCGGAGTAGTAGGTAAGCAGTGTCGTCGCCACGCCACGGGCGAGAAACTCATTTGCTATCGTGGTTGCCACCTTTTCCGCCCCGCCGCCAATCGCAATATTGCTGATGGCGAAGAGCACTTTCGTAGTATTGTCATCTTTCATAATATAGAATCACCCCGTAGCTGCGCTTTTCAAAATCAGCCGCGTAGTTTTTACCGATGAGTCCCTGCCCGATAAATCCGATTATCATACCATTTGCCATAACATCAGACGATTTTTAAGGAGTAGAAACAGCATGTGCATATTTATTATAGCCCTCTCTTGTAGTATCGCCACGATACAAACGCATATACGCATCGGCGGTTTTGTTGATGTGGAAGTCCCCCGAGCGCGCCCGGTTCGCCTCGGCGAGCTCTTTGCAAACAGACGGATTTTCTATGAGCCGCTCCATACGCTCGCAAAATGCTTTGGCATTACTAGGCGGGTATGCTTGAAATGGCGCGTGGGAGAGCTGTTCTTTTGCGCCGCCGACGTCCGAGGCGAGAATGGGGATGCTGGCAAAGAGCGCTTCAAGAATAGAGATGGAAAAGCCCTCGTAGCGCGACGGGAGTATGAATACGTCAAACGCTTTCAGGTAACGTGCGGCGTGCGGTATCTCCCCCGCCAGGATAACGTTTTTGCCGAGGCCATGTTTTTTAATGAGGTGTTCCATTTTTTGGCGCTCCGGTCCGTCTCCGATGATGAGCGCTCGGACGTGTGGGTGCTTCACTGCAATATCTGCCATTTGCTCAACAAGAAACTCATAGTTTTTTGCCATGTCCAAACGGCCGATGGAACCGATAAGAAATGAGTCTTTAAGTTCGTATTGCGTGATTCTCTCTAATTCGCGGCGCGCGACACCGCGCTCTACAAACGCAAGCGTCTCGGGTGCAATGCCATTGTGTATGACCGTGCCTGTGCCTGTGCGAACGAGCCCTCGCGCACGCGCCGCGGCGTAGTTTTTCTTGCTCACGAACACGACCACGTCTACAAACAAGAGGAGTGCACGATACGCGAGCGCGACAGTTAGGCGCACGAGTGCGGGAACATCCGCTCCCTTGTCAAAAAACGAGAGTCCGTGGAAGGTGAAGATGACTTTTGGTTTTGTTCGAGAGATTATAGCGGCAATGCCAGCAAAAAGAGCGTTTGAGCTATTGACGTGGACAACCGCGTAGTGGTTCTGGTCAATAAGCTGTTTGGCTTCCCAAATAAACATGCCATTTAGAATTGGGTTGAACGAGCGCCTTAAAGACGGAAGGCGGTGGTACGGAATGTCGTTTTTCTCACATTCTTCTTTAAGAAAATCGTTTTCCCCTGCTCCAGATGGGCGAGGCATGCCAAAGGCGACGACGACATCTTCGCCGCGCGCACGAAGCGCGAGCGCGAGCGCGAACACGGACGTCTGCGCGCCACCAATAGTGCCGCGCGTAACCAAGAGAAGAATCCGTGATTTTTCTGGCATGTCTCTACACTGTACCGCCTAGCCCTCATAGCACCAACACGCCCCGATTCCCGCCCTCCTTCTCCCAAAAAAAAGCCACCGTAAAGACGGTAGCTGACGGTGCTCCTGCAGTAGGAGCACTAAACTTGAGGATTATTTTCAACAACGATGATATTGCGAAATTCTGCCACTCATCTTATCCATGATAGCTTGTTGGACATCATGCAAACCATACACGGTTGTGACAGGATCGACGAAATGAGGTGTTTCCGACTCATCATCGGAGTCCAATGTTACAATGATGATGCCATACCACTCAGGTCCGCCGTAGCGACTTAAGAGTTCCAAGATCGTGTTGCTGTCCTGCTGATGCCGCTTCACATACAAAATGAAACGGTCTTGGTCTTCCCGTTTCGAGACTGCTCTATTTTGTGAGCGCATTGCATCCTCCATCATCCTGCGTGCGTCTATTCCTGAAAACAAATAGTAAGCCCTTCTAGACATTGTGTCAAGAACAATTATTTCTGCTAGGTTTTGTGCAACTGAGGCGTCGCGTCAATTGAAGAACTGACAATAAGCGCCGAGAATCTTACTCATACTTTCACGGGGAGCGCCGAAAAAATACACACAAAATAGTATGTACTAAAATATATACTACATAGTATGATATAATGTTATATCATACTATAGTGTTCGTAACGGTAGTGCCCAAAAAGTAGAACATACTTTAGTACATACTATGTAGTATGATATAATGTTATATCATCCTGTAGTGCTCATAACGGTAGTACACACAAAGTAGTATATACTATGATATATACTATAGTATATACTACTCGATCTCCTCTATCTCCCATTCGCGAGCTGCGAGGCGGCGGCTGACCACAGCCGCAGCTGCAGAAACGCCGACGAGCGCTCCGAGACCGAGGTACCAAGGAATCATACTCTTTTCTTCCGATTGCGGCGACTCGGCGGCGCGCGCCAGCGCAGGCGATGCTACAAGTGCCTCTTGTGGCACCCGCACCTCCCGCACATCCTCAGGAGTGGCCGGCTCCTCTTCCACTTGCCTGCCAATCACGCCGTTGTTTGTATTTGTATGTGGCACACGTAACGCAGACGAAGCGCCCGAAAAGACTGGAACATCTTCGGTAGATTCTTGTTGAACCACCTCCTGCGCCGGTGTTGTCGTGGCAATATTTATTTCCTCTGCTGGCTCTCCGTACCTCTCAGACGCGAGACGCGCAGTAGCAACAACGCGAGAGTTTGGTGTGCGCAGAACAACATCATGCGCTATCGGTATGCCAAAATAGCCAAGCTGATCAAGCGAGAGTCTCACGCTCGCTTCCGGAAGCAGTTGCGTCCCCTCCGGCAGAATAAAGTACTGGTGCCCAGAATGGAGCCGCCAAATCAAAAACGTAACGCTGAGCACCGCCCCA
>Ga0066639_10002600_pt1 | contig 15754 bp, 19 predicted proteins | sample CryGeyCG2114_010_2_FD_59504 | JGI IMG/M metagenome (GOLD analysis project Ga0066639, IMG submission 59504) | Groundwater microbial communities from aquifer - Crystal Geyser CG10_big_fil_rev_8/21/14_0.10 | ecosystem: Environmental > Aquatic > Deep subsurface > Groundwater | place: USA: Utah...
TGGAGTCATTGACCCCGAGTCTCTCAGTCATCTCAAGGTTGCCGAGTATCAGCGTGAAGTCTTGAACAGCAAGACCGTCAACGCTTTGGCTCGCGCTATGGAGTCTGGTACTGTTCCCGATATTGAACTGGGGATGCGTGGCAGCGACTTCGAAGTTGCAGGCAGCAACGTAACCCTCGGTGATGACGTATATATCATCGATGGGTTGCAGAGGGTGACCGCAGCCATCCAGTTGATGGAACGCGGTGATCACACTCCTCACATCGGTGGTGTCATTCACTTTGACACAACCGAAGAGTGGGAGCGCGAACGCTTCCGCATCCTCAACATGGAGCGTACCAGACTCTCACCCAACGTACTCCTTCGGAATATGAGGCACGACTATGCAGTGATGGAATCACTGCACAACCTCTCCTCCGACAAGAGCTTCGTGCTTTGCAACCGCATTACGTGGGAGCAGAGAATGAAGAAGGGCGAGCTGATGAGGGCCACCACGTTCGTCCGAGTCATCGGGACCATGCACATGCACCTTGAAGCATCCGCTGCTTCAGGTGACATCAGGGTCCTTGTTCCCGCGCTTCAGACGCTCCAGGGCACCGTTGGCCGGAATAAGTTCCGGGACAACGTGAGGACGTTCTTTGATGCCCTTGATCAGGCATTTGGTGTTCGCGTCATTACCTACAAGGAAGGCGCTACCCACATGCACGGGTCTTTCCTGCTGGCTCTGGCCAAGGTCTTTGCATACCACGAGGACTTCTGGCGCGGTGATAGGCTCTTTGTTGAGCGGCCACTCATCCGTAAGATCGGTAGTTTTCCGGTCAGCGATACGTATGTGGCTCAACTCGCCAATGCTGCCGGTAAGTCGTCTGACATCCTCTTCACACTCCTTGTTGAGCACATCAATAAGGGCAAGAGGACCAAGCGTCTTACCCCGCGTGTGGCCTATGCACCACCTCCCATCGATGCTTTCGGTAGCCCCTCTGATGAGGACGAAGACGACGATGAGGAAGGCGTCGCATAACCCGTTCCGACCTTATTGGGCGGCTCTGTCAGGAGCCGCCCTTTTTTTTATTTATAAATGCTCCCGTTATTACATGTCACTTAAGTTGCACTCTCAAACCTGATAAAATAAATTTATGAAAATAAAAGGCCTTCACCACGCAGCAATTAGTGTAAAAAATCTTGAAAAATCAATTCAGTTTTATTCAGATACTTTTGGCTTTGAGGAAATCCAAAGATTTGAAAGAACCGACCTTCATGGAAAAGCGGTCTTTTTACAACTCGGAGATACTTTTATCGAAATCTGGCAAATCGAGAATGTTGTAGGGTCACATGAAAGCAACAAAGGTTTAAATGTTACAGGAATAAGGCACATTGCCCTGGCAGTTGATGACCTGCCAAGTATTTACAACAAATTAAAGTCATCAACAAATATATCAGAGCCCATAAAAGGAGCCAGCGGAAAAATGATATCCTTTCTAACAGATCCTGATGGAATATCGATAGAGCTTTATGAAGTAGGTATAGGTACTTGATATCTTAAATAAAGACAAATATTCAAATGCTATAATATATCCATGAGAAAGTGTCCAATAGATAACACCCCTATGGAGACAATTACACTCAAAGGTGTCAAAGTAGACAGATGTCCAAAAGACGGAGGGCTTTTCTTTGACCGAGAAGAACTCAAACGTGCAAAGGATGCAACAGATGAGGATCTTAGCTGGATGGACTTTGATATTTTTGAAGACAGAAAAGATAAATTTACTACTTATGATACGGACAAAAAATGTCCTAAAGACGGGACAGAGATGATCTCTCTAAGGTATGCAGATTCAAAAATTAGAATAGAGAAGTGTATCAAGTGTGACGGAGTATGGCTTGATAAGGGAGAATTTGGAAAAATAATCGAGTACCTTGATAAAAGATTAAATTCTATGCCTTCAGGTGAAATAGGAGAAAATGCAATTCGCGAACTTTCATCTCTTGCACAAGGTACGCAGGATACCGGTTCAGAACTAAAAGACTTTCTTACTCTATTAAAATTATATGAGTTAAGACTTGAAGCAGAGCATCCAACAGCAGAAAAATGGATCCGCAACCTCATCGCCTACTGGCCAATCCATTAAGAGGATAAAGTTTCAAAATCACAAAAAAACAAGGCTAAGTTTTAAGTCTTATACTTGATACTTTATACCTAATACTTAATACTAAAATTGTGGAACTCATTCCGTATCTCACAGTAGTAAGACTCCTAATTCCTCTTCTCATGTTCCGCTTTCGCTTCTTAGGGTTTGCGGCACTCATAACAGCCGACATGACCGATTGGCTCTTTCTTAAATTTGATATTCCTTCAGAAGAGTATTTTTTCTACCAAAATTGGGATAAAGCGCTTGACCTTTACATGTTCACAATTGCAACATTTGTTGCTCTTTCATTTAAGGACAGACTGGTAAAGAATACTGTTGTTGCTCTCTACCTTCTAAGAGCCATTGGGGACATAATTTTTTTCACAACAGGTCAGCAGCAAATACTCTTGTTCACCCCAAATTTTCTTGAAACATTCCTGCTTTTTTACCTTGGATACACAAAAGTAACCGGAAAGGAAATGCTGGTAAAGTCGTGGAAGCAAGTACTTTTATTACTCGCAGTAATTGCCACAACAAAAGTAAGTCACGAGTATATGCTTCATATACTAAGAATGCAGCCATGGGACCTCTTTGACCTCGGCACAGCACTCGGCCTGACAGGGACAATTCGAGAATACTTTAACTATATTGTTATGGGAGGTTTTGTCCTTCATGCACCTCCGCTTCTCCTATTTTTGTATTATGTAATTAAAAATAAGAGAGTAAAAATCTGACTCTTAATTCACTATTCTAGTTCTCATGCTTGACCTCCGTTGAAATAATTGGAATAATGAAATGAATGAGTCGTAACCAGATTCTGCTTATCGTCATTGGCGGAGCATTGGTCTTATTCGGGATTCCCCTTACATTATATCTTATAAGTCAGCAACAAGATCCTCGTTCGCGTGCAAGTGAGGTTGTATACCCTGATGAAGTAGGGTTTAGCACTCAACCTCAACCAACAACCACCCAGACAGGAGGAAGCGTGCAACAGAGCTGTGAAGCTCCTGTTAGCCCGGAAAATACGGACATAAGCTATCCCTATGACGATGGAGTAAATATAGATCTGAATAAAGCAAGTTGTAGCTGGGACCCGGTAGCAGATGCGTCTTCGTATAATGTCACGATAACTGAGCTTGATACAGAGACAGTAGTCGATAGCGGCTCACGTCCTGCCGGTACAACGGTTGTTGTCTTTGACGTCAACCAGGGAAGCACGTACCTATGTGAAGTGTCTGCCGTAAATTCTTGTGGCGCAGTTAGTGCAGCCTCATCCGATCAGCAGCTCTGTGAAACAGAAGCATTTATTTCACCATCACCATCGCCGTCTCCATCTCCAACCACACCGGTAGCAACTCAACCACCTGAGCAGCCAACATCAACCCCAACACCCACAACAGCACCGCCTCAAGCAACGCCACCACCTACAGGAACAGCTGAGACACTCCTTGTAGGAGGAGGATTGGCAGCGTTTATAGTTGCAGTAGGTGCAGCATTCTTACTTTGGTAAATATGGAAGATAAAGAGTTGAATACAACCAACAACACAAACACACAAACGCCCGAGGCCGTTCCCACAGGCCAAAAGCCTCTGACATCATCACCCAAAAAGGGAATTTTAGCAGCATTACTGCTTGCGGTATTGCTGATATTTGCAGGCGTTGCCTGGGTAGTCTTTAGTAATAGAGGTCAAGTGGAAGAAGTTGTTGAAGAAGTGGTAGAAGAAGAGACCACACAAATTCCGACAGTTGACACGACTCAGGTGGAAAGTGGATTGCTTGATTGGGTAAGGAGTATGAATGTTAACGGAGCCTTTTATAACCAGCGTGAAGAGTGTACTGATGAATCAACTTGCCGAAAGCTTACGCCTCAAGAGGATGTTGTTTCTCTTTGGGCAGAGCACAATGCCGCACCAAATGCATCTCTTGCTGCCTCGCTTCAAGCACTCACAGACACAACAGAAGGGTCATGCGAATTTCTTTTTGACCTTGCAAATTCGGGAGAATTATCTGAGTCAACAGTAGAAAATTTAAAAAATGCCTGTAGTGCTCGTGAGGTGGTAACAGCAGATGCAATCACTCAAAATGAAGTACTGCAAAATATTCAAGAAATTATGACAAGAGATGCAACCCAAAGTGCTGAGATTTTCCAAAATACGGACGTTTCAGAATTTTTACCTCTTGTGAACCGGGCATCAGATAACGCAATCATAGCAACTTGGAATAATAAAGGTCCGGACAACTCGTATACACCTTTCAACCAAGCACTCACACTTTACCTTCAGGATGAGTCTCTGGTCTCAGACAGTGCTCCACAGCTTTCCCTTGCCTCACTTAATTTGTACAACCTGACACAGCAACCGATCTTTCTTGAATTCGCGGAATTTCTTTACAACAAACATCTCATTCTTGAATGCCAAAGCCTGACACTCTGCGCCGACTACATGTATTTAACAGCAAGACTTCGTGGCACAACAGAAGGTGAACAATATACTCAGTACTATAATATCCTCACTCAAAGTATACTTGACAGCGCGTATGATGGGGAGAATTATGCAACTAAATTCAACAAAAATGCATTTTATACAACAGAAAATAACATCACACATTACCCTACTCGCGAAAATTCCTTATTACTTGGGACTTTTTCAAAAAATTGATGTAATATTTACAAAATGGAAGACCAGAATTTAAATCAACAACCAGTACAACAACCGCCTCCACCTACTCCCGGAGCTCAAGGGAGTAAGAGAAAATTTCTTCTGATTGCGGGAGTAGTAGCAACAGTATTACTGGTAGCAGGAGGTGTGATTTACTTTTTTATCGCGAATAAAGGAGTAGAAGAAGCAAGGCAAAAAGACACACTTATCGCAACTGTCGGAGAAGAAGAAATTTATGAAAGTGACATAGTGACCGCAGCACAGGAACAGTATGATCCTTCAGCAATTGACATAAGTGTGATGAGACTCTTCCTTGATGTAGTGATTGAAAGAAAAATTCTTGAATTGGAAGCTGGTAGGCTAGGGATAGAGGTACCACAAAATCTCACAGGAGAAGAATATTACGACCATCTTAGGAAAAGTGTTGTGCCCCGACAGGTCCAATCAATTGAAGCGCATGTAATTGACTGGTGGATTCCTCCACCTGAGTATTATCCCCAAGAGCCACTTTTTGAACAACAAAGACTTCTCGGAGAACAAGCAGCAAATGAAATAGAGCAAAGACTGATAGCAAATGAGCCCCCGATAGACATCGCAAAAGATATCTACAGTAGATATTCAATTCTCCAGACCATTATCGGACTCAATGGATATTTACTTGACAAAGAACCAACTGATGAAATGATTTCAAAACCTGCTGTCTACGAATATGAAGAAGAGTCAGAAGACCTACAAGAAGTCTTATTTACGCTAAGTGAAGGAGATGTAAGTAAAAATATTTGGGAAGACGAATCCGGTGTATCAGTAATAAAAGTTATTTCAGTAAGTGAAGGAGAAAGAAAAAGTTATGACCAGTGGTTAGAGGAGAAAAAAGATGAGTTAGTGGAGTACCACAACCCTCTGGATTAGTAATATGAAAAAAATTATCAAATTAAATTTATTAATATTTCTGGGTTTTTTATTTTTTCTAATTTTTCCCGGCTCTGTTAATGCGCAAAATTTATCTAACTGTCTGACAATAAAGGGAAAATTTACTGCTACCAATTGGACAGGGGGGTCAGTAACCGTATCATGTCAAGGTGACAGCGGACCAAGTGGTTGCACAGGTGAGTCACAGACAGTCCAGCCGGGAGGAAGCTACGAGTTAAAAAAGTGCAGCTGTCCCCCATATGCTGATGGTTGTTTGAAAGTCCAAGGAACTCCCAACGCCTGTTCTTTAAGTGACATATCAAAATACTGCGGAACCAACAAAAATAAAATTACAGGAGACTTCCAAATTTCGTGTCCTGCACCCACACCTTCAAGTCCTCCGGGAGTATGTACACCAGGAGACACACGCACAGATCCGAACTGTAGAGTATGTGACCCGAATGGACAATGGCAAAAAGACTACAGTGTAGGTGACTGGCTTACATGTAAATGTAAAGACTCTCCAAATGCGCCTGAATGTCAACCAACACCGACTCAACCATCAGGTGTATGTACACCAGGAGACACACGCACAGAGCCAAATTGTCGAAAATGTGACTCAAATGGACAATGGCAAAAAGACTACAGCGTAGGAGATTGGCAAGCATGCTTCTGTAAAGATAACCCTGACGACCCTAGTTGCAAACCAATCGGTGGAGATCCGGATCCAACTCCGACATCCACCCCTGGCACAACACCGGGAACGACACCGGGAAGTTCACCACCCCCCGGCACAACTCCAGGACCGGCGTGTAATAAAAGTTGTGGCCCAGGGAATATAGATGTGTGTACTCAAGCAACCGATGGTTGTACTGCATGTAATTTGACTACAGGAAAATGTGTGCCTCCCACAACACCACCCGGTGGTGGAGCGAGTCCCACACCTATCTCAACACCTACAAATACACCCACACCAACTCCGGACTTCAACCCCGCAATGTGTAAATGTGACGGCTTCAATGTCTCAGCAATAATTGCCGGACAAAAAGCCAAATTCACTGCCTTTGGAAAAGTAGAAGGGGAAGACACGACAAAAGCCAGAATTGACAGCATGAAATTCAAATTCATGGAGACTGACAAAGGTGCCTCAACAGGGAAGAAGTTGGCCGAGTCGGATGATATTGCAGCCAAAATTGTTGAAGAGAGTCCTAATAAAGTCAGATACCAGACTGACTGGGAACTCCAAATTCCATCAACAGTTGATGCCAATAAGTCCTACAGGGTCTGGGCTGAGCTTGACTGTCAGCGCAAGACCAATGCAAATGCAGGAGGATCAACCGCCTCAGTTTTATCAGCAGAGGATGAAGCTACCCCAAGCTTCTTTGGCAAAATTATCAACTTCTTCAAGAGTCTCTTTGGTCAAGACACAGAAGTCTCACCTGAGCCTATCCCGGCTACAGAACAAGATGAAGATGCAGCCATCCAACAACAATTAAGGCTTGATACTGTCAGACCCGGAAATGTGACTCTAAAGGCGTGTAACATGGTTTTCTTCGAGTTCCCTTCACTGAGTAACGAATAATTTTTCCAGGAAATAATATCTGCTACAATATGTAGTAATGAAAACATCGCTTGGAGAATTGGAAAAGAAGGTAATGGACATTGTCTGGGAAAAAAAGAGCTGCTCGGTCAGGGAGGTTGTCACCAACCTTCAACCAGAAAAAAAACTTGCCTACACAACAGTCGCAACAATTATTCATAGGCTCTACGAAAAAGGACTCTTAAAAAGAAGCGAAGAAGGGTTGGGATATATTTATTCACCACGACTTTCAAAAGCAGCGTACAGCAAGAGTATTGCACGTAATTTTTTAAATAAATTTATTAACTCTTTTGGGGATGAGGCGATCTCTTCGTTTGCAGAAAGTATCGACTCCCTACCCCCTAAGAAAAGAAGTCACTTTTTGAAATTACTTGAAGATCATGACAAGGGTAAATAAAAATCTTATTGTTTTTACTACTTTAATTCTTACGTTAGGAGTTTCTACTCTTCTGGTGATACAAAGGCTAATTCCTCTCACGTCACAGACGCTCTATTACTGCCAATCATTTATAAGTTCACTCTCGCTACCTATCCCGTCTTACCTTAGCAGCATTCCATTATTCCTATTTTCTATATTTCTCACAGTAACGATTGGCAAATTGTTTTTTATTTATATAAATGTTCGACAGTACAGAAAAAAACTACTATTGAACCGCACAGACAATAAAAAATTTTCCTTCCTCTTAAAAAAATTGCATTTAGGAGACAAAACATATTTTATTGAAAGTGAAAAAAAATTTGCCTTTTGTCTTGGTATAAGAAATCCACAAATATATATATCCATGAGTTTAGTTCGTATGCTGAGTGAGAAGGAACTTGAAGCAGTACTTCGTCATGAAAAATATCATCTGAATAAGCGTGATACATTTACAATGCTCGTTGCCTCTACAGGAGCGTCTCTCCTTCCATTTTTCCCTCTTTTCTCAGACCTCCTTCACAATTATCGAGTTGAGAGAGAAATCGAAGCAGATGCAGCCGCAACACAGGGGCTGGGTGACGCGACACCATTGATTTCAGCACTCAAAAAGTTACTCGCAGTCCCTTCTGTTGCACTTGCCACTTCATCTGCAATTGCCGATGAAGACACACTAGAGCCAAGAATTTGTGTACTTACCAACAGCACTGTTCATCAAAAAAGATTCAAAATAAAACATATTATTGTCAGTGTCTTTTCTATTTTTGCATTAAGCATTACTCTACTTGCTCCTATTGAGGCATTTGCTGTAAGCCATCAAGGCGGTGATGTAGTCATGGTATGTCCACATGGGGGAGAGTGTGCTGCCTCCTGTAGAGAAGAGTACTCAACTCCGGCTAGAAATTTCAGTGAAAATAAGCTTTATTCTCCAGCATTTTAATCTACCCTCAAAATCGATGGTTGACATTCCATTAATAGCCTACTACAATGTGTAGTAGGTATGAAAAAACAGACAAAGGATTCCGTTACTTTTAGAATTCCCTCTTTCAAAATTCTCAAAAACTTTAATTCAACAAAACTGTTATCTGTTGCACTTTTAATAAGCGTGTTTTCCATTGGATATCTTCTTGCCAAAGTTCAAGGATATGAAAAAGGCTCATTTGTGGCTGAAGACACAAACACAGCCTCTGCTGACACTCTTGCACCTCAGGCTCCACCTCAAAACACAGGACCTGTAGAAGTATCAATTGATGATGATCCTGTCATGGGAGATGAAAATGCCCTTCTTACGCTTATAGAATTTGGTGATTTCGAGTGCCCTTTTTGTAAGCAATCATTTGAAGAGTTACTCCCGCAAATTAAAAAGGATTATATAGATACAGGAAAGGTGAAATTTGTCTACCGCGACCTCCCGCTCGACTTCCATCAAAATGCTCACAAGCAGGCCCAAGCTGCTGAATGTGCACGCGACCAAGGGGGAGACGAGACTTACTTCAAATATCACGATGAGATATATACCAGAACAACCTCAAATGGAACGGGACTTGCGAATGATCAGCTCCCCGTTATCGCACAAGATCTCGGTCTCAATGTAATAGATTTCCAAAGTTGTCTTGATAGTGAGAAATACAAAGAGGAGGTAGACAAAGATGTTGCAGATGCGTCTGCTGCCGGAGCAAATGGCACACCATCATGGTTCATAGGAAAAACTACTGAGGATGGAGTAATACAGGGAGAGCTTGTTGTTGGAGCACAGCCATATGATGCATTTAAAACTATAATTGACCAAAAACTTTCAGAGTAATGAGCCCTCTCTATAATGACCAACCTTGGAATAAGTTAGTAAGAGGAATAGACACATTTACAAGATAAAAGATATTTTTCCCAACAAAGCAAGAGAATAAATACATGAAAATTACAGTAAAGAAAAAAACATTATATCTCTTGCTTGCAATAGTTCTGCTTTTTGCATTTTTCCTCGGAAGTGGATTTACTGCCTTTGACTTTGGCACAGAAAAAAGTGATACTGCAAATCACCCTTTTATAAAAGCGGCATATGCTGAAGCAGGAACTAAAGAGAAATTTGAATACTTATCATCTCAACAATCCAGTTACTGCGGTCTCCAGTCAACAACTGTAGATTCGTACTCAGACGAGGAGAGAATACAAGGAGCCTGTTGTTCGTCTATGGATTTGCATAGATATCAAGAGCAGGTTGAAGAGCTCAAAAAGTATAAAGAAATTGAAGTAATACCAGAAGATCCCTACGACATGCCTGCTTCACTTGCCAAGCAACTCTTTGATTATCAGAAAAACATAAAACTTAAAAACGAAGAGCAGGCTATATATGACAATGCTATGAAAATAGCAGGTGAAGGAGGCCCATGCTGTTGTAAGTGCTGGAGATGGTATGCGTTTGAAGGACAAGCAAAACATTTAATTACCCAATATGGTTGGGAAGCAAAAGAAGTAGCAGAACTTTGGGACGTAGAAGATGGGTGCGGAGGAATAGGCCACGCACACGACGGAGGTCACTAAAAACATGAATTATCCAGAAGAATGGGACGAACTCCCTAAAAGAGAAAGAAAGAAAAAAATAAAAGAGCTGAGAAGAGAAAAAGCTGAGCAAAGGATAAAAATGAAAAAAATTTTGATTATTGCCGGCATAGTTGGAGTGACACTTTTTATAGTGGCAGGTTATAGCTTCCTTACACGTAAATCTCCTGAAGAAGTAGCTTTTGAACAAGAAGTAGAAAAAGTTACCCTTGAGGGAAAAGTGGAAGAGTTTGATATTGAGGGAAAGGAACACGTAGCTGCAGGAACAGATGTGAAATATAAGACAAATCCTCCCAGCTCGGGCGATCATTATGCAGTTCCTGCCGATTGGGGAATTTATGATGAAGAGCTCACAGAAGAAGCCGTTGTACATTCCATTGAACATGGAGGAATTTGGATTGCCTACCAAGACACTTCAGACGAAGAAAGGTCTGTGCTTGAAGAAATAGGACGAGAAAATTCTCAAAGTGTTATTGTCTCTCCAAGGTCTGCAAATGATGCAAAAATATCTATTGTTTCTTGGGGCAGAATGATGAAATTAGAAAGTGTAGATAAAGCAATTATTCAAAAGTATATTAATACATATAAGAACCAGTCTCCAGAACCCTTAGCAAGATAAGATATTAATTATGGATAAAAAAGTAAAAACAGAAGCACTTCTTACCTGTCCGAAGTGTGGGATTTCACAAGAAGTAGAAATGCCCAAAAATGCGTGTCAGTATTTTTATAAATGCTCAAGTTGCCAAGAACTGCTAAAGCCAAAAGAAGGCGACTGTTGCGTATTTTGCTCATACGCGGACACAAAATGTCCCTCAAAGCAACTAAAAGCGTCAACCATAAAAACATGATCCACTTGACACGATACCCCCAGGGGGTATATCATAAGACTATGATCTCAGATATCAGAAAAAGAGCACTCCATCGTTCCAAGATCCTCCAAGGCCAAATGAAAGGTCTTGAGAAAATGATAGAAAATGAGGAATATTGTATAGATATACTCACTCAGTCACTTGCCATCCAAAAATCTCTCAGGTCTCTTGGTAAATTGATTCTTGAGAACCATTTAAAGACACACGTCCCAGAGCAAATGAAAAATGGAGAAGAAGAAAAAGCAGTAAATGAGCTCTTAGATTTGTATAAATTATCAAATGAAAAATCATAATGTTTAAGGACAAATTTTTACTAAGCATAATTATTGGAACCGTCACCCTACTCTCACTAGGTATCGTCTTAGTCAGTAATTCTTCAAGCGGTGCAAAATTAACCGAATCAAATTCAGAGGTAATTACTGGCGTAAGCTCGCACGACTGGGGGACAATTGACATGAATGATGGAGTTGTGAAAAAGACTTTTTCACTTACAAATGAAGGAGAGGGGACGCTCGAGCTCGCAAATGTTAAGACTTCATGCGCGTGCACCTACGCTATCATCACAGTAAATGGTAAAAAAAGCCCACAATTTGGCATGCACTCTGTTTCCTCATGGACAGGAAAAGTCGAGCCGGGTGAAGAAGCACAAGTAGAAGTTGTATTTGATCCCGCCTTCCACGGTCCCCAAGGAGTGGGAGCAATAAGCCGTCAAGTAACAATTGAGACTAATGATAAGAGCAATCCCGCAATAGAGTTTAATTTAACAGCAAATGTAATAAATGCCCAAAATTAACAACAAAAAGATAACAATTACTCTAGATTTAGATTCTGTCAAAGCTACATTTAAAAAATTGGCAGATAAAAAGATCTCAATGACCCTTTTTGCGTTACTTTTACTCTTCAATAGTATAGGAATAGGATTTATTGAGTACTACATTCTAAAGGCGCGATTTGAAAAAGACTTAAGCACACTTGTCGCAACAGAAGAAGATCCGGAAAAATTTGTTAAAAGAATTACCACGCAAGTCTTACCTCAAGCAGGATACACAACAAATGTAAGTTGGGGAGAGATGGGTGAAAAACTTGTAGAAGTTGGAGCAATAGACGAGGATTTGTTTGCAGAAATTTTTACAACTGAGTCAAATGGAGGAGACGAAATGAAAGTGTTAAGTGGTCAAGATAAAAAAATATCAATAAACGAAAAAAATTCAAGGTTCATTGTAAATACTCTATGGGCACTTGGGCTTGTCAATAAGAGTAAGGTGCTGGATGAGGGTCCTATGGCAACAGGTGACACGCCAATAGAAAATTATGCTTCAACGGGTGGATGGACACTAGGTGCAAAAAGCGCAAAAGAATTATATTCAAGCGAAGAGCTCATTACCTTAACTCCAGAGGAGCAAGAACTCGTATATGCGATTACGGAAAATATTTTCAGACCATGCTGTGGCAATCATTCTGCTTTCCCTGACTGCAACCACGGAATGGCCGTTCTGGGATATGTACAGATGGCAGTTGCGCAAGGAATATCAGAAGATCAAATCTACAAAGATGTCTTGGCTCTGAATTCATTTTGGTTCCCGACAACATACATAGAAATGGCTGCATATTTTGAAAAAGAACAAGGAACAACCTGGGATAAGGTTGATGCCAAGACTGCACTTTCATATGACTATTCATCAGCGCTTGGGGCACAAGAAATAAGTCAAAAAATTTCTGGAATCCCTGGCTTTGAAAGCAAAGGGGGTAGTTGTGGTGCGTAAATTACTTGTAGTTGCTGTTTTTTTAATTGCAGCGTTGGGACTTTTTTACATTTTATTCCCGCAGATTAAGTCTCAAGATTCTTCTGCCTACCAAAATATTTCTGTACAAGAATTTGAAAACAATCTTAAAAACAATCCTTTTGTTGTGGACGTGCACACACCAGAACAAGAACATATTCCAGGAACAGATCTTTTCCTTGATTACACAAAAGTAAGTGAAAATTTAGACAAATTCCCAAAAGACAAAAATACAGAGATATTGGTTTATTGTAGAAGTGGAAGCATGAGCGTTAAAGCAGCACAAGAACTCACAAATGCCGGTTATACAAACGTGAAGAATTTAATCGGTGGAAAAAATGCGTATGATGAAGTTCATCAAGGAATAAATCTCACACCAAATACAATAGATCTAGGAATTGTAATTTATGGTGATGTTGCAAGAACTGCTTTTACACTAACCAATAACACTAAAAAAGACGTAAACATTCAAAGAGTCACAACATCTTGTTCTTGCACCTCAGCAGTAATTGAAAAAAACACTCTCACTCCAGGTGAATCTACCGAAGTAAGTGTTAGCTTTGACCCGGCTGTCCATAAAGATGACACAGACCTGGGCGATATAACCAGAACAATTTTTATTGAAACTGATCATGTTAATTTTTCGAAAGTGGAATCGACCATTACAGCAAATGTAATTAAAAAATAATATGGAAGGAATACTTTTTCAGACATCTCTTGTCGCAGCTTTTGTGGCAGGGGTTGTCGCGCTCTTTGCACCCTGCTGCATCACTTTCCTACTTCCTGCCTACCTGGGAAATGTATTTAAAGAAAAAGAAAAAGTACTTGGCATGACCTTTGTATTTGGACTGGGAATTTATGCCATGCTTCTCCCGGCTGTAATTGGAGTTACAGCAATTTCCAGGTTTGTCTTTGATTATCACAACACAATATATTACATCGGGGGAATTGTAATGCTTTCTGCTGGACTCATTACACTCCTTGGACTCAAGCTGCCCATGCCACATCTTCCGGGACGGGATCCACAAAAGACAGATGTCTTCTCAGTATTTACAACAGGTATATTTTCAGGTATTACAAGCGCTTGCTGCGCGCCAGTATTAATTGGTGTACTTGCGCTTACCTTTCTATCGCCAAATTTCTTTGGTGCCCTTTTAATTGGATCTTTTTATGTTCTCGGTATGGTACTTCCTCTTTTATTTATCTCAATTTTTCTTGACGGAAAAATGCCCGGTATAAAAATCTTTAAGAAAAAAGTTGGAGAAATAAAAGTTGGAGAAAATAAGTATGTAATTATTTCAAGCAATCTAATTGCGGCAATAATATTTATGTTTACAGGTATTCTAATATTGATATTAACACCTCTTGGCAAGTTACAAATGAGTGAGACTGAATATTTTACAGACATTGTCAAAGATTCTGGAAATTTTGTAAGCAAGTATACAAGTGGAGGTATAATAAATGTAGTATTTGGAGTTTGTGTTTTTATCTTACTACTATACATATCAAAAAAATTAAAAAAATGAAAATAAAAAAAATCTTTCTACTAATAACAGTTTTTTTCCTGCTATCTTCTGGGACAACTTTTGCAGATACAGGACACACGCGCCCTCTTGAAGAAATTTTGGATGAAATTAAAATAGATCAAAATATTGAATCAGTGGAAGAAATTGATTGCAGCAAAGTGTCAGAAGAAGAACTTGAGGAGCTTGGGGACGCAGTTATGTCAAAAATACATCCCGATGAAGAAGTTCATAATAGGATGGATGAGATGATGGGAGGCGAGGGTTCCGGTAGTTTAAGAGTTGCACATATTAACATGGCGTTAAGCTACCTCGAGTGTGGAAATGGAAGAGGGTTTGGTGGCATGATGGGTATGATGACGGATCGAGGCATGATGAATGACGATTACAATTTTTCAAGTACGGGAGGTGGTGTAAATATGATGGGTTGGGGAGGAAATGGATTTGGATATGGCATGATGAACCCTTATTTTGGAGGATTTTTTGGAATTCTTGGAGTTGTTTTCTGGATATTGTTAATTGCTCTGCTTGTTGCCATGATTAGATATTTCTGGCGCAAAGGGGACAGAAAATAAGTAACAATTTAATTATTTCACATAAAAATGTCAGCTGATGAGATATTAGTCACAATTTTTTCCGTAGCAGGAATTGCTTTTACCTTTTGGTTTTTTTTGATGAAAAAAGAGAATGTTGTTGAGGTGGAAGATGATACAGCAGACATTAAAGTTGAAGGAGGATACACTCCAAACGTTATATCAATTCCAAAAGGAAAAACAACAAAAATTTCCTTTACAAGACGCGATCCCTCAAGTTGTCTTGAGGAAGTTGTTCTGCCGGATTTTAAAATACGCAAATACCTTCCAATTGGAGAAAAAATAACGGTAGAAATTACACCTAAGCAAGCAGGAGAATTTGTCTACTCATGTGGAATGAATATGTTTCATGGAAAAATTATAGTTACATAATATGACAGATCAAGTAAAAAACATAACAAAATCAACATTTCCAATAATAGGCATGCACTGTGCGTCCTGTGTCAGAGTAACTGAACGCGCACTCAAAAAAACCCCAGGTGTAAAAAATGCAGCGGTTAACCTTGCAACAGGAAAGGCAACAGTTGAATATGACAAAGACACAGTAACACCTCAAGTACTTGCAAAATCAATTGACCAGACCGGATACAAGCTGGAAATTGAAGAAAGAAGTGATGACATCCGCGAACAAGAAAAGAAAAAAGAACTTGCACGTCTAAAAATAAAAGTAATTGCAAGCCTCTCAATTGGTGCGCTCATTCTCTGGGGAAGCTTTCCGGGT
>Ga0066639_10002601_pt1 | contig 15749 bp, 22 predicted proteins | sample CryGeyCG2114_010_2_FD_59504 | JGI IMG/M metagenome (GOLD analysis project Ga0066639, IMG submission 59504) | Groundwater microbial communities from aquifer - Crystal Geyser CG10_big_fil_rev_8/21/14_0.10 | ecosystem: Environmental > Aquatic > Deep subsurface > Groundwater | place: USA: Utah...
CTCATATGTTGAATATTCGCCAACAGTATTATCTGATACTAATTCGACGAACCAAGTGTTATTTTTTTATGCGAATTGGTGCCCCACATGCAGGCCGGCAGATGTCGAGTTTCAAAATAGGTCCAACGAAATACCAGATGGTACAACTTTGGTCCGGGTAAACTACAACGACTCCGACACGGACGAGTCAGAAAAAACATTAGCTGAAAAATACAACGTTACATATCAGCATACTTTTGTACAAATAAATAGCAATGGTGAAGCTGTAAATACGTGGAATGGTGGCGGTGTTGATAAGCTTAATTCTGAGATCAAATGATTATACTTTTATTTTTTGCCTTCCTAGGGGGAATTATTACCATTCTTTCCCCCTGTATATTACCAATCTTACCAATAATACTTTCTAGTTCTGTTGGTGGAGGTAAAAAACGTCCACTTGGAATTATTTCTGGTTTCATAATCAGTTTTACATTTTTCACTTTGTTTCTAACGACGATAGTAAAAGCAACCGGTATTCCTGCAGATACCTTAAGATTTATTTCTGTTATCATCATTGCAGTTTTTGGACTAGGATTAGTCATTCCACAAATACAAAAGCTTTTTGAAAAGTCTTTTTCAAATTTGCAAAGGTTTGTCCCAAGAGGAAATCAAAATAATCCCGGATTTCTGAGTGGAGTACTAATAGGCATTAGCCTTGGACTCTTGTGGACACCTTGCGTTGGACCCATTCTTGCTTCAGTAATTTCACTTGCCCTAATTGGAAATGTAAATGGAAGTGCCTTTTTGATAACTCTCGCGTATTCAATTGGCACGGCAATACCAATGTTTGCAATTTTAATTGGCGGGAACAAAATTTTGTCTTCAAACAGATGGTTACTAAATAACTCTGAAAAAATCCAGAGAATCTTTGGAGTCATAATGATTCTAACTGCAATTGCTATCTCCCAAAATTGGGATAGAAAGTTTCAAACATTTGTCCTAGAAAAATTTCCCCAATATGGAACAGGACTAACAAGTATCGAAGATAATGATCTTGTCCAAAATGCTCTAAATCAAAATGACATGGATCCTCAACCAGTTTTGGATATGAATGCACCACTAGCCCCGGAAATTATTCCCGGGGGTGAGTGGTTTGGTTCAGACCCACTCACCATCAAGCAATTAACCAATCAAGGCAAAGTCGTTCTGGTAGATTTTTGGACTTACACCTGCATCAACTGTATCCGCACTCTTCCTTATCTCAAGACTTGGTATGACAAGTACAAAGATGACGGTTTAGTGATAATTGGGGTACATACTCCAGAATTTGAATTCGAAAAATCTGCTAACAATGTCGCTAAAGCAATTGCAGATTTTGAACTTAAATACCCAATTGTCCAGGATAATAATTATTCAACTTGGAGAGCCTACAACAATCATTACTGGCCTGCGAAATATTTAATTAATAAAGAAGGAAAAGTAGTTTATACCCATTTTGGTGAAGGAAAATATGATGAAACCGAGAAAAAAATACAACAGCTACTACAAGTCGATGTCGATATCAACAATCCTGAGTACAGCGTTTCTTCACAAACTCCAGAAACATACCTGGGTTATGAAAGAATGCAGCTATTGGATCTTCGGCAGAAAATTGCTCCCAATGAATCAAAAAACTACACTCTGCCCCCAGCGTTATCCGCTAATACTTTTGCTTTGAATGGTGAATGGACGATAAAAGAAATGCATGCTGAAACATCTGTTGGATCTTCGCTAGAATTTCAATATAATGCCAAAAATGTCTATTTAGTAATGAGCGCTGAGTCTCCCAACATTGTTAAGGTGTATTTAGACGATGAGTTTCAAAAAGACATCGAAGTTGACGATAACAAATTGTATGAATTAATCAACCTTGAGATACCCGGCGAGCATAAACTAAGATTAGAATTCCCAGATGGAGGGATCAGTGTTTATGCATTTACATTTGGGTAATTATGTCCAAAAAACAAATTGGTATTTCTAGTTTAACTTTTTTTGTTGTCTTCACGCTGTCATTTATAGGATCAACGATTCTATTCGGTAATAGTTTTAAGAAATCTGACAATGAACAGCAACCAACAACAAATTCATATATTCCTCCTACAGCAGCTGAAGGTATAGTTAACATCGCTTTAGTTGGGCATGGAGGTGCAGGACATGCCGGTGGTGGACTTGCTGACAGTATCCTGCTTGTCAGTCTAGACATTTCAGAAAAAAAAGCAAAGATAGTATCGATTCCTCGCGACTTGTGGTTTGATGGGAATAAAGTAAATGACACCTTTGCTCAAAGCCCAGAAAAGCTCATAGGGGCAATAGAAAAAATAACTGGACTTCATACTGAATATTTCATGTCTGTTGATTTTGTTTCATTTAAAAGGGCTATCGCCACAATTGGAGGGATAACGGTAGATGTTCCAGAAACCTTTGATGATTATTTTTACCCTATCGAAGGAGAAGAACTGAATACTTGTGGGTTTTCTCCTGAAAAAATGCAGGAAGTTCACGAAAAATATACAGGATTTGAACTTGAAAAGCAGTTCGCATGCAGGTATGAACATTTACATTTTGAACAAGGTCCAGTGCATATGGAAGGTGGAGATGCTTTAGCTTTTGTACGCTCAAGGCATTCTGGCCAGCATGGTGGAGATTTTGCACGTAGCGAAAGGCAACACGCGCTTCTTCTGGCTTTGCGTGACAAACTCTTTGATTTGGATGTATTGAAAGATATTCCAAATTTTTTTGATGAAATGATTAAATTTGTTTCAACAAACTTAGATGTTGATGCTATTACCAAAATAGCTGAAATGATAATTAATCCAAAAGAATATGAAATTGATCATATATATTTGACCACTGAAAATGTTTTAAATGAAGGTAAAAGCTCAGGGGGCGCTTATATCCTCTATCCCAAAGCAGGCATGGAAAATTGGGAAGAAATTAGAAAGTTACTTAAATAACTTTCTCAACTTGGGGTCGATTACAGTTCTGCAATAACCGTAGCTCTTGTTGTTATTATAAAAATTCTGATGATAATCTTCAGCCTTGTAAAATTCGTTTGCCGGGCATATTTCAGTAACAATTTTGTCTTCGATCTCCTTTTGTGCTTTCTTTAGCGAATCTTCAGCTCTTTTTTTCTGACCATCGTTCAAATAAAAAATAGCAGATCTGTACTGAGGGCCAACATCAGCTCCTTGTCTGTTTGCGGTAGTTGGATCATGAGCTTTCCAAAATACATCGAGCAACTGTTCATAGTTTATTTTCGTTGGATCAAATTCTACTTTAATTGCCTCGGCATGTCCCGATGTTCCTGTGGAAACTTGTTCGTAAGTTGGATTTTGAACGTCTCCCCCAATATATCCTGAGGTAACTTTCGTAATTCCTTTGAGTCGTTGAAAAACAGCTTCAGTACACCAAAAACATCCTCCGGCGAGGATCGCGGTTTCTGTCATTTATCAGTTTGAGGTATAACACTCTGAACTTCTTCTAAAATTTGTTTTGGCATGTAATCGCTTTTAATTAAAAATTTCTTAACATTATATTTTTGAATTTCTTGTTGTGTATCATCAGTTGCCAAATTAGTTAGAACGATTACTGGGACATCTTTGGTTTTCTCCGATTCTCTTATCTGTTCAAGAAAATCAAAACCGCTCATGTTGGGCATCATTAAATCCAACAATATAACTGTAGGAGTCAACTGCTGAAGTTTTTCAAGAGCTTCTTTCCCAGAAGAAGCTGAAACAACATTATAGCCTTCTACTTGAAAGATGTTCGTGTAAAGGCGGACCATCGAAGCATCATCATCAATGATCATAATTACAGCTTGATTTGACATGAGTAAAATATACTATTTCTTTACTGGCAATGTAAAGCCGAAAGTTGAACCCGAGTTTGGTTCCGAACGTACTAGATACACATCTCCACCCATTGCTCTAATTACAAGGCGTGAAATATATAGCCCAAGCCCTGTCCCTTGGGATGTATCTCTACTTAGCACGTTTCTACCTGCCTGCTGGAATTTTCTAAATAGATATTTCTGGTTTTCTGGCTCTATACCTATACCGGTATCAGAAACTTGTAGCTCCACCATTTCTCCCAAAGGCTGCAGCACGACTGAAACCTTTCCTCCTTGGGTGTATTTAACAGCGTTTGAAACTAGGTTAACTATAACTTGCTTGACACGATCTTCATCTGCAAAAACTGCGGCTCCTGTAGACTTATTGTCAAAAGTATAGGTTATATTTTTAGTCTTCATCTCCTGCTCATATTCAATGAGAACCTCGTTTGCTAGTTTAGCCAAATCAACCTTTTGTTCCTCAAATTTGACACGCCCTTGTTCTAATCGTGATAAATCTAAAAAATCATGAACAATACGAATTAGGCGTTTACTAGAATTCATCGCATCTTTTAGCATTTCCAAGATTTTCAGATGATCCACATGCCCGCTATCTATATACTCCAAAACCATGGCAAGATTTCCCTGGATTGCAGTTAATGGGGTTCGTAGTTCATGAGAGGCAATTGCAAAAAATTCATCTCTCGCCCTGTCAAGAAGCTCCTCTTCTGTTACGTCTCCAAGCAAAATCAAAACACCGTTTGTATCTTGTACGGGAGCAAATAACACACGCAAAAACTTTTCTTTATATTCAATACTGGAATGATCAATAACCCTGGATTGCCTCAGTGCAACGTTATAGGCTCCAGAAATATCGTATGAACCGCCAAATATCTGCTGGATCTCAGCTATAGTTGATGGTTCATAATTGATTCCCAAAACCTCACTATACTTATGGTTAGACAAAATGACAGTTCCCTTCTGGTCGATAATTACCAGCAACCCTGTTATTGCTGAAATGGCTGCTTGTAACTTCGATTTCTCGGCACGAAGCTCTACAGTTCTTTCTTCAACAAGTTTATTTATAACCTTTTCTCTACGGATGTGAGATAAAATCAGAAGCACCAATAAGGTAAATGCTAGGGCGGCTAAAGCAATTTCCATCTATTCAGTATAGCGTAATTGAGTTGATCTGTTAAAATACAAGCAAATGCTTATGTTGAAAGGAGGCGATTATTTTTAAATTGCAAATCAACCATGATAATAGTCAAAAAGAAAAAGGGAGAGTCGAACGACTCTCTTATCAACCGATTTCGATCAAAAGTGATAGAACACGATGCCATCAGGGAGATCCGTGCAAGGGATCGTTTTGTCTCCAAATCTGAAAAAAGAAAAGAAAAGCGCAAGAAGTTGGAATTCAAAATCATGCTCGAGAAAAAGAACTCGTAACGTATTGAATTCTGTGGTGTTTACAAATACCATATAACTTGATAGCTTCCCTGTGTTCTTTTGTTCCATATCCTTTGTTTTTTTGCCATTGATATACATGGTTATTTTCTTCGTGTGACAATTTTTCCATTAGGCTATCTCTATAAACTTTGGCAATTATAGAAGCAGCTGCAATATGAATTGAATGGTCTTCACCGTGCAAAATAGCCTCTTGTTTATCTAGCGAAAAGTAGTCGGAATCTGGAAGTTTAAATGCATCAATGAATAATTTATTTACATGCACGTTGCAACTGTTTGTAGTTTCATTGATTGCCGAATTAAAAGCGAAGTTAGTTGCATCTATTATTCCCGCAGAATTAACCCTTTCCACACTGCCTTCACCCACTGCATAAGATATTGCATTTTGCATTATCCATACCGCTGATTTTTCCCTTTGAAGAGCTGTCATCTTTTTAGAATCACGTATAACAACTGGCAACGCCTTTGGATTATTTTTCCAAGCTTTTTCCATGTCGGGAGGCATTATTACAGAACCTGCACACACAGGTCCAGCAAATGCCCCACGACCCACTTCATCTGCCCCAATGCTATACATACACCCCCTAACTCTACAGCTAGTTGTGGTTTATGACAATTTCGTGCTACAATACTCCACTGTGAAGCCTGTAATTGGTTACTTCAAAGATGCAAAAGCCGAATTGTCGAAAGTGATTTGGCCTAAACCAAAAGAAGTTATAAAGCTAACACTAACAGTGTTACTGGTAACTTTAATAATTGGTGTCTATCTTGGAGCACTCGATTTAGGTTATGTTAAGTTACTTGAACAATTAGTTAAATAATATGGCAGACGACGAACCAAAAGGACAGATTCAACAAGCAGCAGAAGACGCTGCATCTCATGGAGTTGATGAGCGAGGGCTTGGAAGCAAGAAGCTTTCTGGTCATATAGTCATCAATGAAACAGACGACGAGCGTGCTAAGTGGTATGTTGTTCACACAGCATCTGGGCACGAAGCCCGTGTGTCCGAAACTTTAAGACAACGCGTCGAATCTATGGGGTTTGAAAAAAATATCTTCGAAGTTTTAGTCCCAACTCAAGATCGCGTAGTTGTACGTGGAGGCAGAAAAGCTACTGTCAAAGAAAAGATTTTTCCTGGGTACATGCTTGTTAAGATGATTGTCGATGATGAAGCTTGGTTGGCGGTTAGGACTACACCAGGTGTAACAGGTTTTGTGGGCATTGATAATAAACCAACTCCCCTTTCTGCATCTGAAGTTAGCAACATTCAAAAATTTATTGCCACTCCAGCAAAAAGATTCAAAACAAAATTATCTATTGGTGAGGCCGTCAAAGTTACAGATGGTCCATTTGCAGACATGCTTGGAACTGTTAACGAAGTTGACGAAGAAAAAGGAAAAGTTAAAGTTTTGGTAAGCATCTTCGGCCGAGAAACCCCAGTGGAGCTAGACTTCCTCCAAGTCGCAAAAGTTTGATCCTATAGGTTGAAATTCGGCCTGGTTTAGGTTACAATTCCCCATCGCTGGTTTTACACAAGAGGGCGCATCATGTCTGACGTCGTTACGTATGTCTTGGTCATCCTTTATGGCGTTCCATTCGGGCTGGAGAATAAGTACAAGCTAATGCTCTCAGCTGCGATTCTGGATGTCTTTCCTGATATTAAGGTCCAGAACATCACTTTTCGGCGAACCACACAACCGAACCCGACTTTGGGAAGTTCAAAGCCACAAATCGTGGTAGAGGTTTCACGAGATGTGGAGTTTGGCGGAACAGAATGGAACATATTGGTCGACTATTTGTCGATTTTCACCCTGTCTCACAGAATCTACCCGACCAACATTCATGAGTTACAAAGTCATGAGACGCTAATTTAGCGTCACACCAGCATTGCCGGCAGGCAGATGCTTCTCACCCGAGACCATCTGCCTTGCCTATTCACTTACCTGTTCGGCAAGGTCTATCGCGTATTTATATCTTTTGTAACCATCATTTGTTTGCACTTGGGATTTTATAAATTCCTGATGCTGAGGGAAAGATTGCCAAATCGCCAGGAACCCATTATCAACTAAATTTTCAACCTCTTGTGCGCTTACATTTTTTCTTCCCCAAATATATGCTCTTGTATCTAACCTAGATAGCATCGTGGCCATGTCCATTTTTTCAGCAGTTTCATTTATATACTTACCTTCTTTATTCAAATGTCCTTCTGCCGGCTCCAAAATATCTTCTAATTCATGAATAATGAGATCGGCGTCTATAGAGATTGGTTCGTCTTCCATAAAAACATATTAAATTTATACAGGTTACTTGTAAAGCCATCGCTACTAATATAATTTGTAAATATGGATGACCCAGAACAAGAAGGAACACTAGATATTGAAACTCAAGTCAAAGGATTAATGGAACAACAAGGCTTTCGTTTTGAAAAAGAAATAGATGGAGCTGACATCAACCCACCAGACAAATTCATACTCCTATCTAAATATCCCGAAGACGAGCATGCGCAACAGATAATTAATAGTTTATATACTTTTATTGAAACCCCCTTGGTAGAATATCCTGGAGGTGCAGAAGACGATCCAAGCATCGATGTTGAAGACAGAAAAATCACAGAACAGATGGCAGAAAAAGGGAATGAATATAAATCAGAAGTTGAAAAACTTTTAACAGACAATCGATATCGTGTAAATAAGGCATTATTACCACAAGGAAATCTCTCCCTAATTCCTGTTGTTTTTGATGGACACACACAAATAACAGAAGCTGCTGAGCGCATTTCAGAAGTAATAGATAAACCTAAAGATTACAAGTCGCTTTCTAAAGAACAAAAAAGACAACTAATCCGTCAATATACTAAAGCAACAGAAGTTGCACTTAGATCTTTAAATGGCGAACAGGTTAATGATGATGAAATTGACCAAATAAGACAATTTGGGTATAATTCCCCTACCTCGCAATAGCATAGACTATTTTTGAGGGAGATTAATAAAAATCGAATATGGCATCAAAAGCAATTAAGACCGTTATTAAAGTTACCCTTCAAGCTGGTTCAGCAACTCCAGCTCCTCCTTTGGGACCTATCCTTGGCCAACATGGTGTTGATATTATGTCTTTTGTCAAAGAATACAATGATCGCACAGCTGATAAGCGCGGTGAGGTAGTTCCAGCTGTTATAACTATCTACGAAGACCGATCTTTTGATTTTGAACTAAAACTCGCTCCTGTTACTGACATGATTAAAAAGAAAATCAAGATAGATAAGGGTTCAGGCGAAGCTCCCAAAAAGACTGTGGGGACTTTAACCAAAGCTCAAGTAAGAGAAATTGCAGAAGAAAAATTGCCAGACCTTAATGCTAATGACGTAGAAGCTGCAATGAAGATCATCGAAGGTAGTGCTCGCTCAATGGGCGTTAAAGTAGAAAATTAAACATGGGGCAAACTAAAACACAATTGATTGACGGCGAAACTACCAAAACCGGATCTGCAGATCAGCCTGAAATCAAAACAACCAAAGCTAAAAAAGCAAAAATTAGAGGTAAAGCATTTAAAAATGCCAAATCTCAAATAGATTCTTCAAAATTACATACAGTTAAACAAGCCGTCGAACTAGTTAAACAAACTTCTTTTACTAAATTTGATTCTTCTGTTGAATTACATTTAGTTGTCAATAAAGAAGGCTTATCAGCTACAACTGAACTTCCCAACTCAACAGGCAAAAGTAAGGCAATTGAAATAGCAGATGAAAATACAATTAAAAAACTAGAAAAAGGGCAAGTAGATTTTGATATTTTACTAACGACAGCAGACATGATGCCTAAATTGGTTAAATTCGCTCGCCTGCTTGGGCCAAAAGGAATGATGCCAAATCCCAAAAATGGAACGATCATCAAGAGTGCAAAAGACGCAGAAAAGTTCAAAGGTAATTCAATAACGATAAAAACTGAGAAAAAAGCTCCCCTTATCCACCAAGTTGTTGGTAAAGTTTCTATGGACGTGGAAAAACTAGCACAAAATGTTAACGCAACTTTAGATGCGGTTGGAAAAAGAAGAATTAAAAAAGCTTATCTATCAGCAACAATGTCACCAAGTGTGAAAGTTGATCTGAACTAAGTTAGTTGCTATACTAGCAATCACCAAAGACAGTACGCATAAAAATAAGTCGTACCGAGGGAAATCAGTATAACGTATAAAGTATTACGTATAGTGCAAACCTCGATGTCTCGAGGTTTTTTTATTGAACAATCATGACGCCAAAAGCAGAAATCAAACAAGAAAAGAAAGATTATATAAACTCTATGGCTGATGAATTTAAATCAGCTACTTCTGCTGTGTTTATAGACTACACAGGGATGGGAGTGCAACTTCAACAAGACTTAAAAGCTAAGCTTAGAGAATCAGGTGGCAAAATGTTTGTTGCCAAAAATACTCTCATTAAATTAGCTGGAGAAAAAGCAGAATTCCCACAAGACTCTATTTCAGACGAGAATTTATCTGGGCAAACAGCCATCGTCTTAGGGACAGACGATCCAGTTTCCCCCATTCAAATCTTGGGCAAATTCTCTACTGAAAATGAGACTGCAAAAATGAGAGCTGGGATAGTTGAGGGAGTATTTCAAAATGCAGACGGACTACTTAGAATTTCTAAGCTACCTGGCAAAGATGTGTTGTATGCACAAGTCGTTGGTAGTGTTGCTGCACCAATGTACGGATTAGTAGGAACCCTACAGGGCAACTTAAACAAATTAGTTTGGATTTTGAAAGCGAAAGTTGAACAAGATCAATCTTGATTGGAGGTGACGAACATGGCAGACGAACCAAAAAAGAAAATAAAGAAGAAGCAAAAACAGAAGGAAAAGATGTTAGTGCAAAGGTTAGCAAAATAGTTGACCAAGTTGCAGAACTTTCTGTTCTTGAACTTTCTGAATTAGTTGATGCACTGCAGGACAAACTTGGAGTCAGCGCCATGCCGATGGCCGCCGCACCAGCCGCAGGAGCAGCTCCCGCTGGCGAAGCAGCAGGTGAAGAGGCAGCCGCAGGTGGAGGCACATTAGTTATGACCGCCGCAGGTGACAACAAGATTGCAGTTATCAAAGCCCTCAGGGAGGTTAACCAAAACTGGGGACTTAAAGAGGCTAAAGACATGACTGAGAACCTTCCTGCAGAGGTTATCAAAGATGGAAAGCCTGATGAAGTTAAGGATGCAGCCGAAAAACTGAAAGCCGCAGGAGCAACTGTGGAAACTAAGTAATCGGTGAGAACCTTTTTTCAAATGGAATTACCCCGCTTCGGCGGGGTTTTTCTTTTGGTATTAGCTCGGTTATAATACCTTCAGTTAATCGATCGAGGAGGAAAAGATCGTGAACAGCACATCGACAGTTCAGTATCCTATCGCGCTGCCATACTCGTATGTATCTACAAGAGAAGATGCAGCACGTTATCTAAACCATTGTCTCGAACCTCTTGGCATTGAGGTGATTATCACCCCAGGGGGCATGGTGCTCATACGCAGTGGCGCAATGGAAACAAGATGGATTATCACCAAAAGAACCCGAAGAAACTGGGATATCCCAGAATCCATAGGCTCGATGGAAGAGCATATCAAGTTCGTGATGCTCCTTTTTCGATCCATTCATATTCGTACTCGCTGGTCAGGCAACAATGTTCTCATCATTCCCCTGCCGCCTGATAACAAATCACACCCAGATGAAGAATACAGCTCGACGGGTGCGATCTGGATACGATTCTAGCCTCGAGGGGGAAGTTCTTGACGCCACTGGCGTTCCACACTTCCCTTGATTTTACTTTTCGCCACATTTTCATCTACAATACAGTTCGTTTGACATTTCAGGAGGATTAAATGAAGGAACTGATGAGATTCTTTTTCTCTCTCCCGGCACGAGAGAAAATCATGTTTCTTTCCCCTATTCTTGTTTTTATAGGTTTATTTTTAATTATTACAGTTACGCGCTAAACGTTCATTCACCTCCCCAGGGCACTCGCCTGTTCATCATCACCGCCCTGGGGAGCATTATTTACTCGTCAAATGGCATAGTATTTCAGAAGCCACATTCATGGCAGTTGCTTTTTCAAAACCCCTAAACTGACAAGAGCGGTTAACCTCTAATACACACCATTCTCCATCTTGATTTTTCATCAAATCAACACCTGCATACTCTAAATCAAAAACTTGTGTAGCTTTCAAAGCCAATTCTTCTATTTCACCAGAAAGATCATAAGAACTAACTTCTCCACCTGCTGAATAATTGGTGATATGCATTCCTTCTTTGGCAGTCCTTTTCATCGCTCCAATTGCTCTATCCCCGATAACAATAATCCTTAAATCTTCCCCAGCACGCATAAAAGGTTGAATAATATATTCTCGAATATCAATCTCTTCGGATAATTTTTCTAAATCTTTTACACTAGCAACTTTATGTGTTTTCACACCATGGCTACTTAATCGCGGTTTTACCATTATTGGAAAGTCAGACTTTCTCGCCCACATAAAAACTTCACCCCAATTGCCAAAATAACTCGTTTGGAAAATAGGCAGTCGTGCCATTTGGAATTTACCCATTTGAGTTAACTTATCAAGGCCTGACCACCTGTCTAGTGACTTGGAATTCAATACCCTCGTATTATTCTGAAGATAACTGCGCATTACAGTGTCGCGAATATCATTATAAATTAGGTCCGATCCCGGTTCTCTGAAGATACAATACTTAGGTAAAACCAATTCTTCATCTTTCCAATATAACTTATATCCATCTTTATTCAACTGAGAATGAATATTCATATAACTCATCACTTTGATGGATAAACCAAGTTTACTAGCTTCTTCGATTAACCTTTTTTGTTCATAAACTCCTGGAGCCCTACTAAAAACATGAAGATCGTATTGTTTCATACTGAAAGTTTAACATTTCCCAGTGAGAACGGATCAAAATTTCTATCCTAATCCTCACTGGGACAAAATTGCTTGCACGGTCGGCTGTTCTACCAGCTCATAATCTTCGACCATGCCTTCGAAGGGAACCCTGGCGGCACTGATGCGATCTTGATTGGCTTTCCTTCGCTCGTCGGGGTGACAATGGTCAAACGCTCATCTTTGTGTCCCTCTGCGAAGAAAATGCCATTCTGAATCCGAACTTCTTCGTACTTACGAAAGTCGCCGATCGACATTTCTCCGGCAGCCAGTGCTGTAAGTTCACCGAAGAAAGCTTTCATGCCGGCAGTATCGCTTCCACTCTTTTCAAGATGAGGCAAGGTACCCTCAGGATACCCATCCGCGACGTCATCGGTCCACCTCTTGTACTCGCTGAACTTGTCATCCCATACTGCTCGCACACCATTAGCTTTGCCGGCATTACTGAATTTTCGGAGAGATCTGCGATCATCTTCTCCTAGCTCAGCAAAGTTAGCCCCATGAGCTTCAAGAGCTGCTCTAAGCTCAGGGATGTCAACTTCTTCGACTTTCCCTTGGTCAAGATTTCGTACCCAATCTTCCAATGTGCTAGACATTTTCTCCTCGTTTCCACTGTCTAAATCTTCTGGCATATTATATCATTTTTACTACAGGATATAAAAATACAGTGAAGTCTGTGGGGTGGTATTGATGACGAAGAAGAACGCGTCTAGTTAGACTGAAGCAATATTCTAAAATTTCTAGTGAGTCTGCGTACCAAACATTACTTTCTCCTTCATTCTTTGGCTGAGGATGTGCACCCAACATGTTAAAAACCATTACTTCTTTTGCATTTTCAAACATGACTTTTATTGCCTTTTTTCTAAATTCCATATTTTCTCCGTCGCTGCCAAAATTAGAGTTCAAAGTTCCACTTGCCATTACAATATCAAACTTTTCTCCTAATGGGTTAGCAAAGTAATCCATCTCATAAAATTTATGATGAGGAAAACTTTCCTGAGCGTTATTTATAAACTCTGGAACGATATCTATACCTGTATAACTGACATTCTCATACCTTTTATCCAAAAACTTGGCCATTTCTCCAAACCCACACCCAATATCCAACACGGATTTGTTGTTGAAATCTATCTCTGCCCACATTTGCCTAAACCTTTGATGGGCTGCGCCTTTACTGCCCCAAAATAAACTCTTTGGATCAACACCATACTTCTCAAATTTCTCCTGATATTGTTTCTGAATATCTTTACTAGTTTTTACCATTTACTCTGTTGATTAAATATTTAAGTATTTCTTCTTGGATGTTTAGTCCTGTATCTTTGGCAACAGCTCCCCAAGCTGGAGCTGAGTTAACTTCCCATAGGTACAATTCGCCAGTATCATCTTCTCTGACCACATCTACACCAGATACAGTTAACTTAGCAGCGTTAACCGCTCGTACAGCAAGCTCCACTGCGTCTTGTGGGATGGGGTCTAACCTCTCTTTTATCCCTTCAGGGAACTCCCCATTCACTTTCTCTATAAATCTCTTTCTCCACCTCGTTGGCCTAGTTATGCCCGCGATCACTCTACCACCTAGTACGAAAACACGCATTCTTTGGCTGGCTTTTGAAAACTCCTGAGCAAAAAATCTTTTGCCATTCGCCTCTTCTTCTTTTAATTTAGTAACTAATTCTTCTAAAGCTTCTTTTGTTTCTGGAGACCACACTTCTTTGGCCTTCTTACCCGTGGTGCCTTTAATCACATATGGAAACCCAAGTTCTTTCTCTCCGTTTTCTAAGATATAATCTAAACTTCCAAAAATAGTTTTAGGGATTTTTATTTCGTTCTGAATCAACTTCATTGTTTCTATCGATTTACTTAAGCTTAATGGCATCATTTTTGTATGTTCAAACATCTCGTCTACCAATGGGACATTATTCTCCAATGCATAATTAACCAACAAAGAAGCCTCTTCTAACCGCTTTCCGATCACACGAATATATATAATATCGAAATCTTTAACATCAGTTTTCGCCACTCTCAACACAAATGGAACCTCAGAATTGAAATTTAGTTCAGAAAATGAAGCTATCGTAACGTCTACTCCAAGCTTTTTACCGGCATCAACAAAAGGTTCAATTTTGTGTTTATTTCCACCAACAATAATTAATATTTTCATTATTTTTTTACTTTTACCAAAACGTCCGAATCACTTATCTGCGGCCGAATTGAAAACTCTCCCAAATCTCGTACGCCTATAATCATTTGATATTTTAACGTTTTTCTCTTTGCTACGGAAGCATATGTTTTAACTTTTTTACCAGCAAGCCAATATGTTAGCTTAATAACAGGTCTTTCTTCCCTTCCAAGTGCACTTCGTACCCAACGAGTTAAAACAACATTTTCTGGGGTTAACAAGCCCAATTCCTTAGCAAGTTCTTCATGTATAGATGTACGAAAAGCTCCTGTGTCAATTTTCGCCATGACTTTATGGCGAAGATCATTCTTTAGTTCCGTTTTTACTGTAACTTCTTCTATTACATTAATCTCCCTAATGGATTTATCTGTTTTTACTTTTGCTGCAAATGGTGCTGAAAACAGTGACTTGGCAATATTTACTCCATGCTCAGCATCTCGAACATTCAGTTCATCTACTCTTTCTATTCGCTTTTTTAGACCAGCCTTATTGGCCATTTGTATCTCGAGCCCCGGCTGGTAATTTAACTCGATGACGACAGGTCCTTTTTCCGGATGAAGAAGCATGTCGACGCTCGTGTACCCCAATTTAGTAGCATCGCTCGCTTGAACAGCGATGCTTAAAATCCTATTCCAAAAGGGTATTTTTATACCATGGAGCTTACGCTTTGTTCCTGGTTTATTTTTGATGTATTCTCGGTGATAAATAGCATAAGTAGTTATTCCTGTGGCAATATCAATCCCCACACCAATCGCCCCTTGATGAAGGTTTGCCCTTCCTCCGGATTCGCGAGTAGGAAGCCTTAGCATGGCCATAACTGGGATTTTATTAAAAACAATAATACGAATATCCGGAGTACCACGATATGAGTACTTTGCCAAAGCCTTATGGCGGCCAATGTATTCTTCTATCAATGCTGTATCTTGAGCATTTTCCAAACTGTAGGCACCTTCTTGAATCGACAATGCATGTAATTTTAAGTCTTCAATACTTACTCTTTTTCTATCAGTTGTAATCCACCCGTCTCCATCAGAAGCTTTTTTCTTTACTACGATAATTCCTTCGCCGCCCAATCCACGGCTTGGCTTCATAACATAGGCCGATGGGAGTTTGCTCCACTCAAATTTCTGCACTGCTTCCAACGTTTGGATTTTCCCATAAACTTCAGGAACCGGTATCTCATTTTTTGATAAAACTGTTTTAGTCAATATTTTTGAAGAGGCAATGTTTCTACCACGACCAGTATTGTAACGATATGAATACAATGCAGCTCTAGCATTTAAACCTAAAAGGTCTGAGGACTTCATGAATTGTTAATTAATTTTCTAAA
>Ga0066639_10002605_pt1 | contig 15736 bp, 15 predicted proteins | sample CryGeyCG2114_010_2_FD_59504 | JGI IMG/M metagenome (GOLD analysis project Ga0066639, IMG submission 59504) | Groundwater microbial communities from aquifer - Crystal Geyser CG10_big_fil_rev_8/21/14_0.10 | ecosystem: Environmental > Aquatic > Deep subsurface > Groundwater | place: USA: Utah...
CTAGCAAACTGCTAGATGCAATGCAACTGCTCCTTCTACTGGAGAGAAGTGAATAGTTACGCAGAACTGACTTGACACTCCATCAGTTATTGTCTATAGTAAATCTGATTTATGAAAAATGTTTCCACAGTACATCCGAGCATAACTTCTCGAAAACAACTATTACTTTCTCAATGATTCTTAAAAATTCACAACAAGTTATAAATAAACGAGTATTGTACTCAGCTGCAGTATATGGAAAAGAAGAAAAGCAAGCGGTACTAAAATCTCTTGAAAATAAGTGGCTTGCATCAGGCCCACTTGTTAAAAAGTTTGAAGAAGGTATAGCAAAACACTTTGGTAAAAAATACGGTATTGCAGTCAATTCTGGGTCTTCAGCAAATCTCTTAGCTTTATCCTCGTTACTTCTTGAGCCTGGGTCAGAAGTAATTACTCCAGCATGTACCTTCGCAACGACAGTATCTACTATTGTCCAAACTGGACTGGTTCCTGTCTTTGTTGATAGTGTCGTTGGTAGATATACCATCAATGAGGATCTTGTTGAGAAAGCAATTACAAAAAAAACAAAAGTGATCCTTGTACCTCAGCTCATTGGAGGAGTATGTGATATGGTAAAACTCCAAAAAATCGCGAAGAAGCATAATCTCATCTTGATAGATGATTCGTGTGATACTCTAGCACCATATCTTAAAGGAAAGCCAGTCGCAACGTACAGTAAGCTGACAACAACATCGTTTTATGGATCTCATATCATAACAGCGTGTGGTGTTGGCGGTATGATCCTTACAAATGATCAGAAGCTTCGTGATATTCTCCTGGTTAAAAGAGATTGGGGAAGAGCAGGAAATGATAGGGAAGAATTTGAATCACGATTCAATTTCGAACTAGACAATATTCCATATGATGCCAAGTTCCTCTATACGCAGCTTGGTTACAATGTAAAGCTTAATGAAGCTTCAGCGGCATTTGGACTTGAGCAGCTTAAGAAATTACCAAAGTTTTCAAAAACACGTGATAGAAATTTTAAGGCTCTCGTTGAGTTTTTCTCAGAGTACGAAAAATGGTTTCATATTCCTTATCTCATTCCAGGTGCTACGACTAACTGGCTTGCATTCCCTTTAACAATTAAAAAAGATGCTCCATTTAGTAGATATAATTTTTTGAAGTTTCTTGAGAAAAACGCAATCCAAACAAGAGTTATTTTTTCAGGTAATATTACCAGACATCCTGTTTATAGGGGGATCAAATTTAGAATTATTGGGGATTTAAAGAACGCGGACGAGATTATGGCAAGAGGATTTCTTCTAGGTTGTCATCATGGCATGTCACGTCATGATGTAAACTATGTTACAAAAGTGTGTAAAAAATTCTTTAAACAGTTTTAAAGTCGTTTACCTACGTCTCGCATTAACATTGAAATTTACTTTACAACGTAAAATATCTCCATTAGAATATATCTTCTTTAAGTTTGCTATTTGTCTGATATGAAAAAAAAGGTTCTTGTCGCAGGTGGTACTGGATTTTTAGGCAGGCGAATTGTTAAACAACTGAAGGAAAAGAACATTCCTCACATTGTTGCATCACTTTCAAAAGGCACAGATTTTAGAAATTTTAATCATACCCTAAGACTTTTTCAAACACATAAACCAGACATTGTGATCCATGCAGCAGCATTTATTGGAGGTATAAAATTTGGACTTGATCATGCTGGGGAAGTGTATTTTAACAATGTAATCATGTCAACAAATCTTATCGAAGCAGCGAGGCTTTCAAATGTAAAATTATTTATCAGTCCTATTGCAAACTGTGCATATCCAGATGTAACGAATAAAAAATTCACAGAAAAAGAGTTTTGGAATGGTCCTCTCCACCCATCTGTTATGGTGTATGGTATGTGTCGAAAGTCACAATGGGCACAAACATGGGCTTATACGCATCAGTACAATATGAAATTTCTTAACCTTGTACTTCCGAATATGTATGGTCCTGGAGATTATTTCGAGGAAGAACGCTCACATGCACTAGGTGCATTATTTCAAAAGATTCTGGATGCAAAAGCAAAAAAAAAGACACATGTGACAATTTGGGGAAGCGGACAACCTATTCGTGAATGGCTGTATGTAGACGATGGTGCAGAAGCAATGATTCGGGCAATGGATATTAACTACTTTACAGAACCAATTAACATTGGGGTTGGAAAGGGAATTAGTATTAAAGAACTTGCAGAACTTATTAAACAAGTAGTTGGATACAAGGGGGGATTCAGGTATGATACATCAAAACCTGATGGCGCTCCATACAAGGTAATGGATAACAGGCTTTGTAAAAAAGTTTTTAAGTGGTATCCTAAAACAGACCTGAGAGAAGGGATTCAAATGACCTTGGATTGGTATATAAATAAATCAACATGAGTCAGTTTAAAATTACACAAGTTAGTCCATATTTTGATTCACACGAAAAAAAACAAGTTCTTGACGTATTAGCTTCTGGCTGGATAACAGAAGGACCAAAATCAAAGGAATTTGTTGAAAGCATTCAACAAATCACAAAAGCAAAATACGCTGTTCTTGCTCCCAATGGCACACTAGCATTATACGTCGCGCTTATGGCTCTTGGTATAACAAAGGGAGACGAAGTGATTGTTCCTGACTTTACGTTTATAGCATCGGCAAATTCGATTTATTTGACAGGTGCTGCTCCAGTTTTCGTTGATGTTAACTCAGATGACCTCAATATTAATCCTGTTCTTGTAGAAAAAGCAATTACAAAACGAACACGTGCAATAATGCCTGTTCACATCTATGGTCAAGGAGCTGATATGGACAAATTAATGCAGATTGCCAAAAAACATAATCTTCTTGTTATAGAAGATGCCGCTCAAGTATTAGGTGTACATTATAAAAAAAAGCATCTTGGGACGTTTGGTGATATGGGTTGCATATCTTTTTTTGCAGATAAAAGTATTACAACTGGTGGTGAAGGAGGGATTATTCTGACAAACACGAAAGCCTACTATGAAAATCTTCTTTATTTCCGAAATCAAGGAAGACTTCATAGCGGTACGTTCGTTCATCCGCAAATTGGATATAATTTTCGCATGACAGATTTACAAAGCGCAGTTGGACTCGGTCAGCTTGCAAAATTTAAAAAAATTGCACAAAGAAAAGTTACAAACGACCTTCTTTATAAGAAACTTTTAAAAGACGTCCCTCAAGTAAAATTTGTTGAGCGAAATTTTGATTCTGAATTTATTCCCTTTCGGTCAAATGTATTGGTAGAAAATCTTGAAAATCTTTTGGTATATCTTGAGTCAAAAGGTATTCAAACAAGACGAATGTTTTATCCGCTTCACAGTCAACCGTGTTATAAATTTTTGAAAACATCAGATAAAGATTATCCAAACAGTATCAATGCGTACAACCATGGCCTTTCACTACCTGTCCATTATCATTTGAAAACATCTGACATACATTATATCTGTCAAGTGATAAAAGATTTCTATGCTTCTGTCCATTAATATTTAACACTTCTTGGCAACGTTTAGTTTTACTATTCAAATTTCGAAATGAGAACACGAGTATATGTTATTGATAAGACACATCAGAAAGATATACATAATTTGTTCCATCCTTTAGGAGATCATAAGCCAGAGTCATATGATGAAGTAAAAATTCTAGATGCTTTAACGTCGCAAACAAAACGGTTTTTGCCACTTTTACTCAAGGAACTCTATAGTCTACTGAAACCAAACGGTATATTTATTTTTACTTATAATCCAAATCGTTTAGATATAAAAGAACACGAAATAGAAAAAATCTTCTGGAAGTTATTTGGTATAGACGCAGAATATATTGATACATACAAAAAGCGAGGGAAAGCTACTATCTCGTACAAAAAACTTAGATCAGTACTTGTAGCCCATGATTCTATCTCAAAGTGGAGTTTTGGAATGGTCACAAACGGTGTAAGAAAAGATTTTATTAAAAAATCAATTGAGTCGATTCGCAGTTTAAAGATTCCAGAATATGAAATAATTGTGTGCGGGAAGTATCCATTTCCAATTGAAAACGACATTATCTACATACCGTTTACAAAACGCGACGATAGAGGATGGATTACGAAAAAGAAAAACCTCATAGCAAATGAAGCTCGTTTTAAAAACCTTTGTATCTTCCATGATCGTATCGTTTTCTCAAAAAAATGGTATAAAGCCATGAGGCACTATGGTAATGTATTTGAGGTACTTACATGTAGGCAACTATTAAAAAATGGAACGCGAGTTGGGGATTGGGTACACAGTAGAAAACCATATGGAACACGAGCGTATCAGTTAACTATTGAACAGCTAGATTATAAAGATTGGACTGAAAATGTCTATATTGGAGGAATGTTTACGATCATCAAAAAACATGTTTGGGAGAAGATTCCTTGGAATGAAACGCTGTACTGGCACGAGGCTGAAGACATTGAGCTTAGCGTTCGGTTAGTAAATGCAGGTTATATTCCTCGAATCAATCCACAAGCAGAATGCCTGTCACTTTCTTGGAATTTTGGACTACTGCCAGAAAAACAATTTACAGCGAGTGGTAAAGAATCTTTTTTGTGGAAATTGCAAAACGTACCTATGAGACGATTTGTACGTTCATTTTTGTACAATATTTCTGCGTTTCCATTCGCATGTAAGTGGATATCGTATAGTTATTCTACTTTTGGAAAAACACGGCTGTATAAATATTTCTCATCACACTAATTGATGAGTTTCGGTACGTAGTAAAACCTATATGGTATTATATGTACCAATTAGTACGTATGATAAAGGTAATTATTTTTGATCTTGATGGAGTACTTGTTGATGCCACAGAGTGGCACTATGAGGCACTTAATGAAGCACTCTCGGTATTTGGATTTGGTATCACTCGTCTTGAGCACACACAAACGTACAATGGTCTTCCTACCTCAAAAAAACTAGACATGTTAAGTAGGGATAAAAATTTCCCTGTAGGACTATACAAAACTGTACAAGTACTAAAAAGAAAATATACTGATGAGAAAGTCTCAGTGTATTGTAGGCCAAGCTATGAGAAACAACTACTTCTTAAAAATCTTGTAACGCAAGGCTTTCGTCTGGCAGCATGTTCAAATGCGCAAAAATATTCAGTAGAAAATATGTTGTCACAGGCCAAGCTTCTTGATTTTTTTGAAGAAATTCTTGGTAATGACGAAGGATTTTCTCCAAAACCTGCACCTGATATGTATTTGTCGCTATTTGAAAAGCTAAAAGTTTTGCCAAGTGAAACACTTATTGTTGAAGATTCACCCCATGGAATAGAAGCTGCGCATGTTAGTGGTGCACACGTTTTAGAAGTAAGAGGATTTGAAGAGGTAAACCTATCGTTATTCGAAGATATACTATGAGCAAAAATTCTATAAATATTGTTATACCGATGGCAGGAATGGGTCAGTCATTTCTTCGGGCAGGCTATACGCTTCCAAAACCATTGGTAGATGTCAATGGTAAACCCATGATCGAGCGGGTAATTGAAAATTTGACACCAAAACATCCACATACATTTTATTTTGTCATGAAGCAGGAGCAATATGAGAAATATCCATTTGTTGAAATATTTCAAAAAACAACAAGCGGGAATTTTGAAGTAATTCTTGTACCAAATGTACCCCAGGGAGCTTTATGTACTGTTCTTACTGCTATTGATTTTATAAATAATAAAAATGAGCTTCTTGTTGCCAATGCTGATCAAATCATAGACGTTTCAATTAATGATTTTATTGATTTTGCTCAAAACTCAAATGCCCAAGCTGCAATTATGACGTTTGAAGCTAGTCATCCAAAATGGAGTTTTCTGAGACTAAATAACCATAACGAGGTGATTGAGACAGCAGAAAAACAAATGATTTCATCACACGCGACGAGTGGAATCTATTATTATAAACATGGTTCCTTGTTTGTTGATGCTGGCCTCTCAATGATTGAAAAAGATATTCGTTTTAACAATGAATTCTACGTATGTCCATCCTTTAATGAACTAATTCTAAAAAACAATAAAGTTATTGCTTGGGAAATGAGACGAGATGCAATGCATAGTTTAGGGACAGCTGTTGATCTTGCGATGTATTTACATCTTACAGACAAACGATATAATAGTTCTTGTGAAGATAATCGTCCCAATGGCAGGTCGAGGGTCACGCTTTCAAAAAGCCAAAGATCAAAACCCAGAATACCAAAAACCCAAGCCACTCATTGATGTCTTAGGCAAGCCGATGGTCGCATGGGCTCTTACATCTCTTCCGTTTTTAGATTTACCATTTAGGCCAGCACAAACAGATTTTAGGCTTCATACACAAAACCTTGTTTTTATTGTGCTTCAAGAACATGAGGAGTCATATAACATAACACGAAACCTACAAAATTTTTTTGGAAAGCATATTAGTGTTGTAAGAATTCCTAAAGTGACAAGAGGTGCTGTTGAAACTGTTCTAGCCGCAAAAGATCATATTGGTTACAAAGAAGAACTAATAATATCTGATTCAGATCATTTTTTTGATGGCTTATTGTATTACAAGACTATTAAAGATAAACCAAAGGATGTTGTTGGAATCATACCGGTTTTTAAGCCTCCAAATGAGGAACCAAAATGGAGCTATACACTTTTTGACAAAAACCATATTGCATTAGCAGTGGGAGAAAAAGATCCATTGTTGGCTAAAAAGGGCGCATATGCAAACATTGGTGCATATTATTTTTTATCAGGAAAAGCATTTATTGCCGAAGCGGAGGCAATGATTGCAGAAAACGATGTGTATGGTGAGTCGGGAAAACAAGAATTTTATATTGCACCACTTTATGACCGTTTGATTAAAAAGGGAGAAAAAGTTGAAGTATCTATTCTTCCAAAAGTGTGGGGACTTGGAACACCGAGGGATCTTGAGTTTTTTCTTCAAACATACCAGAGTTGAAATGCACCTAATAGGTTAGTTTCGCGACTTCTTCTGGATAGTCAGTACATACAAAATCAGCAGCCGCTTCTATGATCTGCTTGATTCTTTCAAAGAGTGCTGTTCTGTCTTTAGCATCTTGGTGAGATTCTCCACCATACAAACCAGGTGAAGTTCCATGTAGTTCAGGAGTCACAAGTGCAATAAAAAGCCCTGCATCTTTTAATTTGTCAAAGTTTTCTTTTGTATAAAATATTTTTGTAGTACCATTTTCGCCTGTTCTGTCCCATTCATCTCCCCATATGCCGTCTATAACTCGTTCTTTACGAAGTTTTAAGACCTCTTCTATAGAGAGAAGTGTTCCTCCAACAGTATCGTTGTAGCGTTTGATATCATATGGGTGGGCAACAGACGGCGCAAGACGTAGTGTTGGATATGTGTTTTTTAGTCTTCTTGCCGTATCTTTTGTTACGTCAAAGACAATAAATTTGTCAAACATGTTTTGATATGGGTTAAGAGCATCAATTATACGGCTGAGATTTTCAGGAGTTTGGAGTCTTGATTTTAGATGAAGTGAACTCATCGTTGAAGAACTGTTTTTAATCAGCTCCATAACATCTTGGAACGTAGGAATTCTTCCGTTAAGAAGACTGACATTCTGTATATCTGCTAGAGACATATCTTTTATTTCACGTTTGTCTTTCCCAAGAGTTGGCCTTTCAAGTGTATTATCATGGAGAACAACAATACCATCTTTTGCAGGATTTGGGTCAAATTCTATCCCAGCAAAACCTCGAGATAACTGATTCATAAACGCTTCGTAACTACTTTCTGAAAAAAAATTTTGTTTTTTTGGTTCTAAGCCTCGATGAGTTATTACGTGTTTTTTGCCAATCTTCATCTTTGCAAACTATATCACACCATGCTAGACTTCACAATGAAAATATGCGAAAGCATCCGTTATATTACGCCATTACATTTTTTTTATCCCACCCATTTAGGATCTATAAATTTCCTATTTTTTTGTATTATTCCGTTTTAAACAAGACTCCAGTTATCTCTCTCCCTATTTTGAAGAATAAAAAAATGGTGCTTGATGTTAACTCTCATATAGATCGAACACTTTATTTTCACGAAGAAACAGAAATGGATCTAGCACTTTTTTTACAAAAATACCTTAAAGACGACTGCTTATTTTTTGACATCGGAGCAAATAGTGGATATTTTTCTCTGATCGCATCAAATATTGTGACCAAAGGAAGTATTCATGCATTTGAGCCAATGCCACCAATTTACCATAATTTTAGAAGAGCTATACGATTAAATAATATACGAAATATTATACTCAATGAAGCGTGTGTTGGAGACAAGAATATGTACGTACCATTCTATGCTGCATCTCACGCGGACGTTAGCGGAATTCGGGCAACTTCGTATCATAAGCATAGTACGAAAATTCGACGAAAAATGATAACGATTGATAGCTATTGCAAAGATCTAAAACTCAACGTAGATATATTGAAAATTGATGTTGAGGGTGCAGAGAAGTATGTCTTGTTAGGAGCGCAAGGCATTGTAAAAAGAGATAAACCGATTATTATTCTTGAATTTTCAAATATAACAACTTCTTCTTTCGGTTACCATCCAAACGTATTGTACGATTTTTTATCGAGTCATGGATACAAAATATTTTCTTATAAAAATGGTCGTTTGCGAAGTCAAAAAAAGAAAGAGTATTACAGTGAAGACCTTTACTGTTTTGCAAGTTGAAGCTGATACAAAATATGTCCTAGCATGATAGAATTACCTCTAATGTCTAAAAATACTTCTTTATCTTTTTCTGATAGGAATATAATCATTTCAGCCCATGTTAATCTCACTGGTTTTACTGATCATATGGAGGAACTTCTTGCTGAGAACAAAATACATCGTCTGCTTGTTATCGCACATCCGCTTCACGTAAAAAGAAATAAGACAGTATCACAGTATAAGTTATATAAAAAAGGGTTCGTGAAGAAGATAGGAACTGTATCGGTAGCAAATTCGATAGTGGTTATAAATTTTATAAAAGCAGTTTTTCTGAATATCAAATGGGGCATTTCGTCAAGAGAAAATTGGGACCTTTTTTTTGGATCAAATAATCTCAATGCATTTTCTGGGATTTTGCTCAGGAGATTAGGTTATGTCCGCAAAGTCGTATTCTATTCAGTTGACTTCGTACCAGTTCGATTTAAGAATATACTTTTAAATACCATTTATCATTGGATTGAAAAATATGCAGTAATCCACGCGGATGAAACATGGGTGCTTTCTCCAAGAGTAATTGAGGGAAGAAAGAAATTGCTTCGTCTTTCACAAAAATATGATAAAAAGCAATTCGTCGTTCCTGAAGGAATATGGCTTAAAAGGACTAAGAAAAATAACATAAACCATGTTGATAAAAATGCAGCCATTTTTGTTGGGCATATTGAAAAGCGAATGGGTTTGCAATATGTAATAAGGGCACTCCCGAAAATTCAAAAAAGAGTGCCTGGATTCAAGTTGTACATTGTAGGAAGAGGACCTTATTTGGAGGAGATAAAGAAATTGATACAAAGTATTGGGGTTGAGAGAAGTGTTATCGTGAAAGGCTATGTAAAAGATTATGGTGAAGTAGAAGAACTGGTTGCATCATGTGGGATCGGGGTTGCCACGTATACTATTGACCCAAGCGGACTGACGTACTATGCAGATCCTGCAAAAGCAAAACTATATTTAGGTGCGGGTATTCCTGTTATCATTACAAATGAATTTTATTATGCACATGATATTGAAGATGCTGGTGCTGGCAAGGTCGTAAAAACGAATTCTCAAAGCATATCAAATGCAATTCTTGAGATAATTAGCAGTATTGAATCGTTTCAATTGTATCGAAAACGTGCGAGGGCATATGCAAAGCAATTTGATTTTCAAAATATTCTGATACCAAATTTAGAAAGAGTTTTTAGCAAATAATATGAAACAGAATAATAAACAAACAATTTATAACGCGTGGCATAAAAATTTATATCAAACGAATATAGCAAGTGCAATTCAAAGACAGAAATACCTTAACAAAACTATCATACGTTATCTCAACATTACAGAAGAGACAAAGGGTAAACTTCTTGACGTTGCTTGTGGGAAAGGGATTTTTCTCCATGAAGTGAGGAACAGAAATAAGTATTTAGCGTTGTATGGATCGGATATATCGGATGTTGCAATTAAAGATGCAAAAAAAATTGTAAATGCAACATTCTCAGTTGATGATGGAGAAGATCTTAGTTTACCAAATAATTTTTTTGATTATGTTGTCTCAAGTGGAGGACTTGAGTACTATGATGATGCAATACAAGGCGTTAAAGAAATTAGAAGAGTATTGAAAAAAAACGGAACTGCAATTTTTTTCGTTCCAAATCTCATGTTTATTGGATATATTTGGCTTGCAATGCGACATGGATCGATGCCTACTCACGGCGGAGAAGATAAAAAAGGAAAGAAAGTATATGATTACAATGTAGAGACGTTTTATTCTCGGAAAGGATGGATAGATATTCTTACTGATGGAGGTTTAGAAATAGTTACGACGCATAGGTATGAGCATTTAGGAAGTACTCGTCATGCAAACGATTTTCTTCTCAAACTTTATGATTTATTGTTGCATAAAATAATCCCACAAAACCTTGCATATAGTTTCGTTTTTGTCTGTAAAAAAAATAATAAAATTAATATGCACAAACGTAAACATGAAAGATAAAAAAATCGTATATGTTAACTATTCTCCTTATGAGAATATTGGTAGTATTCTTGATTTTCTCATTCAAGAATACAAGTATGTGTTTCTTTTTTCTATTGGACATCACAATTTAGGTAAGAATCAAAGAAGCAATAAGATTAGAGTATTTAAGAAAGGAAAAATTGTAAGAGAAATTGATCTGTATTACCTCTATGCATCAACAAAATTTGTGTTTGCTATACTCCCATTTCGATCATTTATGAATTTAATCCAAATAACATGGCAATGTTTTAAACTACAAAAAGAGTACGGTCATCTGGATATCTATATTACTATAAATGGTTTTACTGCTTGGGTAGGTCTTGTTCTGAAAAAACTTGGTCTTATTAAAAAAACAATCTATTGGGTTTGCGATTATTATCCGATACAAAATAAAAACAAGATGGTTCAAGCAATGAGATGGATCTATTGGCAATTTGAAAAAAAGACAACGAACTCAGATGTTCTAACGTTTCATAACAAAAGAATCGTTCAGGTATGGAAAAACCATAAATTGTTACCTGTGAATTATAAACCTATACTTATACCCGCAGCTACTGATAGGACTATACAGAACGTTGAAAACTACAGGAAGCAGAAACAAATACAATTGTGTTTTTTAGGTGTACTAAAAGAAAGTATGGGACTTGACTATATTTTTGATAGCGCTGATCTTTTGTATAAGCATTTCCCAAATCTCCATATCGATATCATTGGACCTGGGCCTGAAGAGCAATACTTTAAAAAACGAGCCAAAAAGTCAAAAGTTTCATTTACATTTCATGGGTTTGCAAGTGAAGAACGAGTTAATCATATAGTATCAAAATCGACAATTGGAATTGCACCATATATGCCAGATCCGAGTCATGTTTCATATTATGCAGATTCAGCAAAAATGAAAAAATACATTAGCCTGGGTCTGCCTGTCATTGCTACAAAAATACACGAGTTTTCTGAAGAAGTAGAAAAATCAAAAGCAGGTATCATTGTTGAATACGGAAATTCTCAGCAATTAGTTAATGCAATTAAAAAAATACATAGCAACTATTCGTCAATGAAAAAGAATGTTATGAAATTAAACAATAAATACTATTATAAAAACGTCTATCCTAAAATGTTCGAGCTCGTATGATGTGATAGCATCTTAGCTCTTTTGAGAATCAATACGTTTTTGTACTTCTTTTGCTGCATCCACACAACTTACAATTTTTCCAGAGAAAATTGTGAACATTTTTTTGTCCACCTGGTTTACCAACGTTGGTCGTTCATCTGTTGCATCCTTATAGGGAAGGACGGTTCGTACAGTATACATTGACCCAACATGAACTGCATTTTTCAGTTCTGGAATAAATATAGATCCTGACTCAATAAACTTTGTAAAATTTGTGAGTGAGGGATTTCTGATTAACCCTTTGTTTATGAGTGGAAGGTATCGGGATGGGATAGTAAATTGTTTGTTAATCTTTGTCCTATGGATAGCTTGGACAACATTTCCCATCAAAAAAAGGTCAGTTTCTCCAAACGGATCGATACACATAAACGGACCGTCCAAAATGACAATACTCTTTCTTTGAAACTTTTTTGGAAGTTTCACAACCGGTTTTTCGCAGAGCTCAAATTGATAGACTTTTTTACTATCTGAAGGAAGGAGTGTATTAATTACACTATATGTTGCTATAACAACATAGTCATACTTTCGAGCATCAGGTTTTGTAAATGTTGAGTTAAGGAGGAGTTTGATATTATTTTGTCTTATCTTTTTTTTCGAAAGTTTTCGAAGCTTTTCTAAATCTATCAGATCTTCTTTGACCTTTACTTGTAACTCAATTTTTTCTGGGTTAACAAGGTTGGTTGCAACTTGCTCATATTCTAATGCATTTTCATTGCAAAACCTGATGTATTCCTTCGCGGATGTGAGGGAATGTTCATTTGCAATACAGTAGTAGTGGTCAACATTGTTTATTAAACAAGAGCCATACTCTTTTGTAAAACTTTCTTGACTTTTCAGAGAAGCAACTGTTGTACGTTTGCTTCTTGGGTAGTGATATCCTTTATGGAGTCTTAACTGGTTGATACCAGAGGCGCACTGTAAGATATCTTTCTTCGCTTCATACAAATCAACTGAGTTAGTACGAGAGAGCTGTAGTGCTGCTGTGATGCCAAAAATTCCTCCACCAATAACTGCAATTTTTTTATTCATTACTGTTTTTCTCTCAAAGCATATTATATAATAGTCAAGAAATTATATGGTACATTTGGCTCAGATTGGCCTGGGGAGATGGGGAAAAAATCTTCTTCGCGAATTTTTACAAGTAAGTGATGTTTCTCTCATTTGTACGACTGGACAAGAAGGAAATGTAAAATGGCTTCAAGATAACTATTCTACCATCCGTCATACCATGAATATGGGTGAGATCCTACAGGATAGTTCTATTGAAGGTGTAGTAGTTGCAACTCCTATAAAGACGCATTATCTGATTGCCAGACAGCTTCTTGAGGCAAACAAACATGTTTTTTTGGAGAAACCCATAAGCACAACTGTAGAAGAAGCAATAACCCTGCAAAGACTGAGAAAAAAGCACAATAAAGTACTGCTTGTTGGATATGTATATGTATATAGTGAAGCGCTTAACAAAATAAAAGAACTGGTAGGAAAAGATAAAATTGTATCTATGAGTATTCAGTGGCAAAAATGGGGGAGTTTTAAAGAAGATATCAGGTGGAATCTTCTCACTCATGATATTGCTATTGCAATTTCACTTATGGGAAAGCCAAAAGATATAAGTACAATCCATGAAAAAAGTGTCAGATCCCCTATCGATATCGGGGAATGGGAACTCATGTTTGATGATGGTAGGAAATGTACTATTTCAATCAATCGAGCATCGCACAATGCAATGAAAAAGGTCACAGTACAAACAGAAAACACTACGTATCTGTGGAGTGATGATAAAGTATATTCTTTAGACGGTAGAGGGGCATTTCCTCGATTACTTTTTACCTCTGAAACGTCTGCGCTAAAACACGAATGTAAAGATTTTTTAACCAGTGTCCAGAACCAAACAACACCTCTTTCTGACGATAAGTTAGCAACAGAGGTTACTCAAATAGTATGCTCCCTATTATCTCGATAGTAATTCCAACATATAACGAGGAGAAACATATCTTAGATTGTCTTGAGTCAATATATACGCAAGATTATCCTAAAAATAAATTACAAGTGATTATCGTTGATAACCATTCAAAAGATAATACATTGTCGCTTGCAAAACAATATCCTGTTGAGGTGTACAAAAGTACTGTCATGAATTCTCTTTTTTCTAAAATGATTGGTCTGAGAAAATCAAAAGGTGAATATTTTATGTATATGGATGCAGACAACAGGTATACTCAGAGAGATTGGATAAAAACAATGCTTAGACCGCATAAAGAAAATGAAGAGTTAGTTGGAAGTTTTACAGATATTGTTCCTAATAAAAGAGACCCAATACTTTCACAATATCTTGCATCATTTTCTTTTTATTCAAGTCCTCTTTTTAAGTTTTTTTCTATACCGGTTGAGAAAACAATAACAGAGAAGAAAAAAGGATACGTACTATGTCGTTATGAAGAAAACCGTATTCCCCCGACAGGGAGTTGTCTTTATAATATCAAAGTATTGAAAAAAGCCAGAATAGATCGAGAAGAAAAATTTATGGATTTAGACGTTCTTTCTTTACTTGTAAAGAGAGGATATACGCTTTTTGCTTATAACAAAACACTTGGCCTCTACCATACTCATATGACTTCTATTAGTCAAGTGTATCCGAAAAGAAAGAGGAACCTTGATAGAAATTACATTGCTGATCTTACAAAAAGGCATTTTACATGGGTAAATTTTTCAAATAAGTTAGACGTTTTGAAAATAGCTCTCTACATTTTTTATTCGTATTCCTTGGTATTTCCTTTTTTGGTTGGTATAAAAAAATCGTTTGAACATAAGAGGCTGTTTTTTGTATATCTTGAACCTTTAGTTACCGTTATTGAAACCACTGCTGTTATTGTTGCTGTCATACAAAACTCACAGCGAAATAATTTCTTTCGAAAAATACTATTCGCTAAGTAATATGAATAAGTATATTAAGTTAAGTAGAACGAATGTATTAATCATATCATGTATTGCGTTTTTTATTTTGTTCACATATGCTGGTTTATTTTCATCATTTTACCAACAGGATGAGTGGAGTACATATGGAACAATTATAACAGGAGGGATAACTTCGTTTTTTTCAACATTTTCAGCTCTAAGTCTTTTTACAGGAGATGGGAGGATAATTTCATTACCGATTACATACTTTTTTTATCGTTTATTTCCGTTTGATGTGACGCCGTTTGTCGTTTTTTCTTTAGTACTCCATATTGCAAACTCTTTCCTGGTGTTCCTCATTGCTAAAAAAATAACCAAAAATGTCTTTATTGCTTTTTTTTCAGGGTTGTTTTTTTCTGTCGCTACCGTTTCACACCAGGCAATTACATGGATATCTGCGAACACAACAACCCTTCCATCTGCGTTTTTTGGATTTCTAGGACTCCTGCTATATTTTCGTTTTGAAGAGAAAAAAGATAAACGATACTTTTTGGGTTCGGTACTATCACTTCTTGTTTCGTTTTACTTTAAAGAGAGCAGTCTTTTTTTATTCGTCTTTTTGCCAGTTATCCATATTGTCCGCAATTTTCCGAAGAGAGGAAAAATGGTATCTCATGTCCCAGTTTCCTTCATGATTGGCCTGACATGTCTAATTGTTGTTTTACGATATATAGGAATGAAGACGTCACCAGTAACGACTGATGTTATCTCAAGAAATAGCGCTTCCCTTACCTCAGTTATTTCTCATCTGATTTTTTATCCTCTAACTGCAGTTCCTCAAATGTTTTTTCATCAATTAACGCTCTTTTCACTCGCGAGGCAATTTGAAGAATTATATTATCCGTTTTATGCAAGTACTAATT
>Ga0066639_10002608_pt1 | contig 15725 bp, 20 predicted proteins | sample CryGeyCG2114_010_2_FD_59504 | JGI IMG/M metagenome (GOLD analysis project Ga0066639, IMG submission 59504) | Groundwater microbial communities from aquifer - Crystal Geyser CG10_big_fil_rev_8/21/14_0.10 | ecosystem: Environmental > Aquatic > Deep subsurface > Groundwater | place: USA: Utah...
CTCCCCCTAAAGGACTCGAACCCATAATCTATTAACCCTTATTTTCAAGCTACTTTGTCTTTCAAACTTAACTTTCCCATCTCCCCAACTACAATAGCCGATAAACTTAATAAAAGAGCCAATAACCATTCATTTAAGCTTAAACCAACTGTTTTAAAAAGCTTACTTAACAAAGGATTTTGAACTATTAGAACCGTGCTTCCTAAAGATAATAAAACCGCTAAATTCAACCACTTATTGTTAAAAACTTTAATCCTTAGTAAAGACCCATCACTCCTAGAATTATAAGCATTTAGCATCTCCATTAGAACCATGGTAATAAAAACTATCGTCTGGGTTCTGACTAAATTATGTCTTTTTAAAAAAAAGTTAAATTGAGGCAACAATACTAAAGCCATATTAAAAGCTAATATAAACATCAGATAAACCGCTTTCTTGGAAAAAATACTAACCTTGGGATCTTGAGGCTTTCTTTTCATAACTTCAGGGTCCGGCGGATCCATTCCTAAAGCTAAAGCGGGCAGGCCATCAGTGGCTAAATTAATCCACAAAATCTGAACGGCTGATAAAACCGGCGGGAAGCCTAATAAAAACCCGCCTCCTAAAACCAGAATCTCACCCACATTACACCGGAGTAAATAAAACAAATATTTTTTAATGTTGTCATAAATCTCTCTTCCTTTTCTAATCGCTTCCACAATGGTAGCAAAATTATCATCCGCTAAAATCATATCGGCCGCTTCTTTAGTGACATCAGTCCCGGTAATCCCCATGGCCACCCCAATATCAGCTTTTTTTAAGGCCGGAGCATCATTAATCCCATCTCCTGTCATGGCCACCAGAAAGCCTTTTTGCTGAAGAAGCTTAACAATCCTTAGCTTATGACTGGGAGAAACCCGGCTAAAAGACCTTTTATTAATAATTTTCAAAAGCTTTTCGTCACTCATCTTATCCAAATCCCGACCCTCAATTAAAACATCCTCTACCTTATCTTTCTCCTTAAACAAACCAATTTTTTTACCAATACTTAAAGTAGTTAACATATGGTCACCGGTAATAATAATGGGGGTAATTCCGGCCTTAAAACAAGACTTAATGGCCGCGTGAGCTTCTTCCCGGGGCGGATCCATCATCCCCACTAAACCTAAGAAAACCAGCTCTTTTTCCACTCCCTTAATAGAAAGATTTTCTAAATCTTTAGAAAGCTCACCTTTTTTAACTTCCCTATAAGCGACTCCTAAAACACGAAGCGCTTTTTTAGCCATTAAATTAGTTTGTCTTAATAATAAAGCTTTTTTTTCTTGAGTTAATATTTTTATCTCTCCATTTTCCTTAATATATTTTGCCTCCCCTAAAACACTTTCCGGCGCCCCTTTAACCGCCACCAAATACTTATCCCTACTAAGCTTATTGTTTTTAATCTCATGAATAGTACTCATTCTTTTTCTCTCCATATCAAAAGCAATTTCCCCGACCCGAGGGAATTCAATCTCTAAAGTTTTCTTTTTAAACTCTGCTTTCTGGGCTAAGACTAAAAAAGCGGCTTCTGTTGGATCACCGGTAATCAGCCAATCCTTGCCTTTTTTTTCCAAACTAGCATCATTACACATTGTCCCCAGCTGACAAATCAGTTTAAATTCCTCATCTTTAGCAAAATCAAACTCACCTTTTTTTAAAAGAAAACTCCCAGAAGGTTCATAACCCGCCCCTTCAACCAAAACCTGTTTCCCATTAACAAAAACATTTTTAATGGTCATTTCATTCTTAGTTAAAGTTCCAGTTTTATCAGAACAAATAACAGAAATGCTTCCCAAAGTCTCCACTGCCGGCAACCTTTTAACAATCGCTTTTTTCCGAGCCATACTTAATACTCCCAAGCTTAAAGAACCAGTCACCACCGCCGGCAAAGCCTCAGGCACAGCCGCCACCGCTAAACTCACCCCCCATAAAAACATTTCTAAAACTGGATAACCTCTTAAAATTCCCAAAAGCGAGGCTAAAGCACAAACAAGGATTGAACCAATTCCTAAAACCCGGCCGACTTTTTCCAGTCTTTTTTCTAAAGGGGTTTTTTCATCCTTAACCTCGGAAATAAGCTTGGCAATCTTACCAAATTCTGTTTCCATCCCCGTTCCTACTACTAAAGCCCGACCATGCCCCCGGCTGACAATTGTCCCTGAAAAAATCATGTTTTTGCGATCTCCTAAACCCAAACCTTCATCCTTTAAAACCATTACTTCTTTTTTAACCCCAAAAGACTCACCCGTTAAAACTGCCTCATTTATTTCCAGTCCAATTTCTTCAATCAGGCGGGCATCAGCCGCCACCTTATCACCCAAGCTTAAAACTAAAATATCACCGGGAACAACTTCTGAGGCCAATATTTTTCTTACCACTCCATCTCTTAAAACCTGAGCCTCGGGAGCAGCCATTTTTTTCAAAGCTTCCAAAGCTTTAGAAGACCGATATTCCTGAATAAAACCCAAGACAGCTGACAAAACAACAATTGATAAAATTATTAACCCATCTAAAGTTTCCCCTAAAAACAAAGAAATTAAAACCGCTCCCAGTAAAATTAGAATTAAAAAATCTTTAAACTGAGCCACAAAGACTGTTAAAGGAGAAGTTTTTTTTCCCTCTTTTAATTGATTTAACCCGTATTCTAAGATTCTTTTCTCTGCCTCTTTTTGACTTAAACCTTCCAAAGAAGTTTTATAAAGCTTTTTAAGCCGATTTAAAGATAAAATATGAAATACTTTTTCCATCTATTTTTATTAATAAAAATAACTAATTGTATTTTAACTTTTAAATAATAATTAATTATGTTTAATTACAAATATAATAAAAATACCTAAGCCCAAGCCTAAAATCTGAAGAAAATTCTTTTTTAAGCCTAAATCTTTCTTAAGTTCAGGAATTAAATCAGCTGAAGCAATGTAAATAAAGCCGCCAGCTGTAAATGGAAGCAGAAGATTTAGTAAAACCCTATTCTGACCGGCAAAAATCAAAGTAAAAACTGCTCCCAGCAAAGCCGTTAAAGCCGATAGAAAATTAAAGAATAAAGCTTTTTTCCTGGAAAAACCAGCATACAGCAAAACAGAAAAATCTCCAATTTCCTGAGGAATTTCATGAAAAGCAACTGCCATAGTAGTGGCAATTCCCAACGGAGGATTAACCATATAAGCAGCCGCAATTACAATTCCATCAGTAAAATTATGAAAAGCGTCTCCTAAAAGATTCATCATCCCTAAATTATGCTGATGTCTTTTAGAAGTGGGAATATGACAGTGGCGCCAACAAATAACTTTTTCTAAAAGAAAAAAGACCAACAAGCCAAATAAAATATTTAAAGAAGTATTAAGATTAAAACCCTGAGTTTCCCCAATCTCCGGTAAAAGGTGAATAAAAACAGTTCCTAATAAAGAACCAGCAGCAAAACTAACCAAAAAACTCAAAAGCTTTTTTAAAAGCCTTAGTCTGATAGATAAAGTAAAAAGACCAACCAAAGAAATTAAACTCACCAAAAAAACACTTAAAATAGTTTTAAGCCAAACCAAAGTCACTCTTTTCCCTCCTCAGAGGGACTAGCCTCAAAAACTGCCTGAGTCTCTTTAATACTTGGACTGGCTTCTAAGTCATTAAGCTTTTTATTGTCTTCAATCTCTTCCCTTAATAAATCAATTTCTTCTTCTTTAGACAATTTTAATTTTTCCACTTCCTGATTTATCTTAATAAGCTCCTCATTGAACTCCTTAATTGTTTTTTGATATTTAATATTTCCCTGAAGCCAAACAAGAAGCACAACTATTCCTGATAATATAATCACCAACCAAAGAGGGGAAGAATTTCTTTTTCTGTTTCCTCTATTTTCTAGCCTATTTTTTTTCATCTAATTAATTTTAATCTTTTAAACTTTTTAAACAAAATAAACCATTTTTAACCAATTACCCAAGGGAGAGACTTTTTTTCAACTATTCTCGCGGAATATTTAAGTTTAGTTTTAACTCTTATTCCTTTTCTAAGCTTAAGTCTTTTATTCAAATTAACTACGGTCGTCGTACTAAGCTTAAGTCTTTTAGCAATCTCCCGGTAAGTTAAATTAGTTTTTAAAAGTCTAAAAACTTTGAGCCTTTTTTCTAAAAGAACTTTTTCCTTTACGGTTAAAAGATAAAATAGCTTGGCCTTTAAATCCATCATTGTATTAGAATCCTAATACAAATCTTAAGGCAATACAAGAAAAACACCAAAATTAATTACTTAACCGCTTTTTTTAAGGTTTTACTCGCCATAAAGCGAACGACTCGGTGTTTTTTATGAACAACAGGAGTTGGGTCAGCCGGGCTTTTCCTGCCTTTTTTATCAGCTACCTTCTTAACTTTGAAAGTACCAAAGGAAGACAAGGTTACTTTATCGCCTTTGGTTAAAAGTCTTGAGACTTCATCCAAAAAAACTTCAATTGCTTCTTTAGCGGCTTTTTTAGTTAGGTGGGCTTTTTTAGCCACGACTTCAACTAAATCTGACTTTTTCACTAACTTCACCTCCTTTTTAAAAATTTTATCACTTGGGTTATTTTACCACTTCAACAATTCTTTTTTCTCTAATAACAGTTACTCTCACTTGACCAGGAACAACCACCTCTTTTTTAATCTTATCCCTAAGGTCAGCGGAAAGTTTAATCATGGCCATTTCTTTGAGCTTGTCCGGATCGACAATCACTCTTACTTCCCGGCCAGCTTGAATAGCATAAGCCTCTTTAACTCCCTTAAATGACTTAGCTAAACTCTCCAGTTTTTCCAGTCTTTCCACATACTCCCCATAATCTTCATACCTGGCTCCAGGTCGAGATCCAGAAATAGCATCAGCAATATAAACTAGGACCGATTCCTTAGAAGAAAAAGGCTCATCTTCATGATGTTGAGAGACACAATCTAAAATCTCTTTAGGCATGTTATGTTTTCTTAAAAAATCAACTCCCAGTTGGACATGAGAACCCTCTTCATCAGTAATCACTTTACCAATGTCATGAAGCAAACAACCTAAACGAACCACATTAACATCAGCCCCTACTTCTTGGGCTAAAGCAATTCCAATCTTAGTTTCTTCCAAAGTATGAGAAATCATGCTCTGACCATAAGAAAAACGATACTTAAACCGGCCCAACATCTCAATCGCTGTCCGGGGAAGATTATAAACTTTTAAATTGTGACATAAGTCCTCTCCCGCTTTAAAAATAATTATTTCAATATCTTCTTTAGTCTTTTCCACCACTTCTTCAATCCGAGCCGGCTGAATCCGTCCGTCAGATAGAAGCTTTTCCAAAGCCACTTTAGCAATTTCTCTTCTAACCGGATCAAAACAAGAAATCCTAATTACTCCCTCTTCATCTAAATCAACATCTACCCCAGTGGTTTTCTCAAAAGTCCGAATATTTCTTCCTTCTCGACCAATAATCCTACCCTTCATATCCTCATCTTTAAGTTTAATTGTAGAAACTGTGTATTCGGACACATAATCAGTCGCCCCCCGATACATGGCCTCCACTAATATCTCCTTTGCTTTAGCTCCAGCTTCTTCTTTGGCTTTTTCTTCTGCTTCTTTGATTAATTTTCCAATCTCTGAGGTAGATTTTTTCTCAACTGCTTTTAGAATTAATTTTTTAGCTTCTTCTCTGGTTAAACCAGCGGCTCTTTCTAACTTAGCTAACTGTTGCTTCTTTATCTTTTCTAACTCCGATAGGTTTTGATCCAAGCCTTTGTTTTTTTCAAACAAAAGCTTTTCTCTTTCTTCCAAGGCTCCGGTTTTCCGATCAATCTCCGCTTCCCTCTGACCAATCCGTTCCTTAGTTTTAAAGGCTTCTTCACTAAGTTTTCTCACTTCTTCTGAAGCTTTAGTTTTAATCCTAAAAGCCTCGTCTTTCGCTTCCAATATAATTTCCTTAGCTCTCACTTCAGCTCTAACTATATCCTTTGCGGAAACAACTATTTTTTTCTGGGGAGGATAACTTTTAACTTTTTTCCCTACCCTTGTCTTATCAGTCTGAGGAGAAGAAGGAGTTTTAAAAATACCCTTTAGCGATCCTATAAATGACATAAAATTTCATCTTTTTTAAAACTAAATAGTCGTAATTTAAAAAAGAGCTCCCTTAATAATTTTTAAAAAAATGAAGTGATAACGACTTTAAGTCGCCTTATAGAAGACGTTTTCTTAGATTTATCAGATTAATTTTATCGTTCATAAATAAATTAATAGTCAATTATCACTCTTAAGGTCAATTTTATTACTTTTCCGTCTCGGCGTCAATCACCTTTTTGACTAATTCAAATTCAAAACCCCGCCTCAAAAGACTATCTATAAGCTTTTGTCTAAGCTTTTTTTCCTCCATCCCCTTAAAAAGCCTTTTTTTCTTTGAAACCACTTTCCTCGCCATTGAAAAAGAATCTTTAAGGGAAATTTTAGTCAAAGCTTGATCAACTATTTTTCCCTCCACCCCTTTTTTAAAAAGCTCAGCTCTTAAAATAGCCTTACCTTTGGGTCTAAACTGAAGCCTTTGCCCTACCCACCAAGAAGCAAACTTACTATCATCAATTAAATCAATTTTTTCTAGTTTTTTTATTATCCTTTTCTTTAACTTAGTTTTTATCTTTAATTCAATTGATTGAAGGGGATAAAGTTTTTTATCCAAATAGTCATTAATTTCTTTTTTACTTCTGGGTCTAAAAGAAAGAAAATTCAAGGCCTTACTGGTTAACTTCTCTTGATAACTGTCTAAAAAAAGCTTTTCTACTTCTATTTCACTTAAATTTTTACCTTTAAAAAGACCATTTTTCAAAACCAGATCTAAGCTCAAAGAGAAGTGATACTTACCATCTAAAAAAAGGTTAACAAATTTTTTCTTTTTTTGGGCGCTTAATTTAGTGATTCTCACTACTTTTTCTTTTTTGTCCCCACTTCTTTTGCTGGATGTTTACTTGACTTAACCGCTTTCCAAATTTCTGATTCAATTTCCTTAGCTAATTTTGGTTTTTCATCAAATAAAATTTTAACTCCCTCCCGACCTTGAGCTAAAACCTTACCCTTATAGCGGAAAAAAGAACCAGACTTTTCAATTACCCCAAGTTCTGTCCCAACATCCAAAATCCCCCCACTTCTAGATACCCCACCAACATTCATAATATCAAACTCGGCCATTCTAAAAGGCGGAGCGACTTTGTTTTTAACCACTTTAACTCGGTGACGGGAACCAACAAATTTTTCCCCATCCTGAATCTTTCCTATCCGCCTCATATCTAATCTGACTGAAGAATAGAATTTTAGCGCTTGACCGCCAGAAGTAGTCTCTGGATTGCCAAACATAACCCCAATCTTCATTCTAATTTGGTTGGTAAAAATAATGACGGTTTTGGATTTAGAAATTGCCCCAGCCAACTTTCTCATTGCCTGGCTCATTAACCGAGCCTGAACTCCCATCATTGAATCACCCATTTCTCCTTCAATTTCTGCCTTTGGAACTAAAGCAGCCACTGAATCAACACAAATTACATCTAAGGCTCCAGATCTAATCAAAGTCTCACAAATTTCCAATGCCTGCTCCCCCGTATCTGGTTGAGAAACAATTAAATCATCTAAATTAACCCCAATTGACTCAGCTCTTAAAGGATCTAAAGCATGCTCCGCATCAATAAAAGCCGCACTCCCTCCCCTTTTTTGAGCCTCTGCAATCACATGCAAACAAATTGTCGTTTTCCCTGAAGCCTCAGGTCCATAAATCTCAGTTATCCTGCTCCGGGGCAAGCCCCCAACTCCTAAGGCTAAATCCAAAGCAATTGAACCAGTAGGAATAACGTCAACCTTTAAATCACTCCGATCGTCACCCAGCTTCATAATTGAACCCTTACCATACTGCTTTTCAATCTGCTCCATAGCAATCTTAATGGCTTGTATTTTTTGTCCACTATTATCTTTCATAAAAAATCCCTTCTGACAGGCAAAAAAAGAAGTTTAATAATTTAAATCATTGTGGCATAAAGAATTATAAAAGACAAGCAGCAGAAGAAAAAAAAAGAAGAAAAATACAAAACTTAAATTTTTATTAACATATTAATAAAAAACAGTTAAACATTAGGGTGTTCTGGAATCCCTCTTGGTTGTTGACCTTGTTCCATTCTTTCTTGATCAGCTTTTGACCAAGCACTTTTAGGCACTACACCGATTGATTCTTCCTCAGCTTCCCTTAAAGCCCTAATTGCCTGACCAATAGGTAATCTAGGAAAATCTTCCCAGGTAGAAGTATGAGGAGGAGCTTTAAGTTCTACTTTAACTGCCATTTGTCTCCCGAAAGCTCTTAAACTAAAAACAGGATGAGTAATAATGGTTAAAATATCTCTTAATCCAAATCTATTACTAGGTTCTCTTTCCATCAAGTTAGGATAAGAAATTATTAAACCCCCTGAATTCACTAAAGCATCTATTTCATTAACCGCCTGACCAGCTTGTTCATTTCCCCCCATAGCCATGTCTGAAAGTTCTTTTAAGGCTAATTGGGCCGGCTTACCACCTTCTCTTACCATAATATCCAGTTGACTGACAACTATTGGTTGGGCAGCCGCTCTTTCCCAACTTAGGTTTTCCATAATTAAACTGAATTATATATCATTATCCGGTTTTTTGTAAAGAATAAAAATGAATAAGATAATCTTTAAGAAACCACGTTTTAAACCGCCTGAAGATTATGGTTATCTTTAGAAGCTGACTGATAAGTGACCCAGAATTTAACTACTCTTTGTCTTCTTTGTTCTAAAGAATCGGTGGATTTTATGCCTGGTCCACCAACACAGCCGCCGGGACAAAATAAAACATCAACCAAACGGATGCTCTTGTTTTTAACAAACTCATCTAAAACTGGTTCAAACTGATCTAGTCCAGAAACCACTCTAAATTCCTCATCTGTCAAAAGTTCTTTAATTCCCGCACTTTGACATAAACCTCCGGAAATAGGATAAAGCCTTGTGTGGGCCGTCAATAAATCAAAATTAGTCACAAAATCCTCAGTTGAACCATCAATTTTTAGTCTTTCAAAAAGAACAAAAAGTTCCTTAAAAGTAATGGCTAAAATATTTAAATCCGGATAGTCTTTAGCTTCCAGTTTCTTAACTAAACAAGGGCCAATAAAAACCGGTCTTGCTCCGGGAAACTTTTGCCTTACCAGTTTAGCTGAAGCTGTCATGGGTGAATCAGCTTGGCTTAAAAAAGGCAATAGCTCCGGCCTTTGGGCTTTGATGTACCTGACTAAACTAGGGCAGGGGCTGGCAATAATTCTTTTTAAAGGATCACTTTTTAATTCTTGAACCACCTGTTTATTAGTTTCCACCGCTCCTCTTGATACCTCAACCGCATAAGAAAAACCCGCTCTTTTTAACTTCCCAATCACATCAGGAAAAGGAAAATCAATCGGAAATGAAGGGGCTAACATGGCCGCCAGTTTTTCTTTTTTTCCCAACAAATCCAGGAGTAATGATAGTTCAGGAGAATCAGTCATAATATTTTTTAATAAAATAAGCCAGGCTGCCACCTAAAAGAGCAGTTAATAATTGAAAATAGGACATCGCTCCTAAAAACAACTTAGGCACTAAACCTAAACCAAATAAACTTAAAGCCATTGTAAATAAAAACAAAGACTTTATTAAAGCTCCTTTAGTTAAGGAAACAAAAAAGCTTTTTCCTTCTTCTAAACTCCTTTTAAACAAAGTCACTAAAATATAATTGGAAAACCAGATAAAGGGCAGAAAGATAATTAAAAAAGAAGTTAAGGGGCCAAAAACAATCCCTCGGCTTAAAATTCCTAGACTGGGTAAAAATAAAACTGCTTTAGAATAATTTTTAGGTAAAAACAAAACTGATAAAATTAAAGAAGCATTAACTAGGCTACCTACTAAAATCTGAGGCCCAGCCAGTAAAAAAGGAATCACAAAACTTACAAAACCAATTACCACTAAAGAAAAATGATAAACATCATTGGGTAAAACTATTGGCAGACTTTTATTCATAAAATAATTCTAGCTTAAATAGAGTTAATTTTAAACACTGAAAAAAATATTTAAAACAAATACTAATTAAAATTACTTTATATATAAAATATAATATTTAATACCTTAAATCAATTAATTCAAACCTGGAAGAATCCTTTAATTTAGCTAGTTTAGATAAAAATTTTTGACTAACATCTTCCGGAATTTCCGAGGTAGCAGTTAAAAATCGAGCCAGACCTTCTACTCCACCTAAATCACTTAACACCCCAGTTTTTGCTCTTTTTCCTTCATTTTTTCCAAAAGTAACTGAAGGAAAAAAATCAATATTTCCCCACCGACTACTTATCCTAGCTGAATAAATAGCTTTACTTTTGGCAGCCTGTAATATTGACTCCCAAGATAACGGATTTGGCAATTCCAATTCCTCTCTAAAACAGTTTCCTTTTTTATCTAGGGAAATCAAACGAATGCTTTCCCTAGAAGCAAGCTCAATAATTATATCTTTATTCCTGCTATTATTTCCTGTTTGTTTATCAACTGATTCGGCCAATTTTTGTTGCGACTCATAATAACCAAGACAATTCTCAATCTCAGCCATCAATTCTTCAGGGAATAAAGCCGTTGGCCACAAAGTTCTGTAATAGTCTGAATCTGGATAGGCAGTCCCATCTACCAGTTCCACCCCATTACTTTCAATAGAAACTCGTTGACAAGTATCATTCCCACAAATTTCTGGTTCTTTAACAATAATTTTAAATTGTTCTTGTTCTGACATTTTTCCTTCTTATATTTATAGGATATTTTTTAATATCAATTGATTTTATCATCTCTAAACTAAGCGTCAAGGATAAGCAGGTTAAATTCATATTTATATGTATAAATATATTGTTATTTTAATTCCTTTTATTAAAAAGGTAAAATACTCTTATGAATAATAAAAGTAAGAAAAACAAAAAAATTCTGGTGGCTGTTTCCGGCGGGATAGACTCCGCTGTCAGCCTTCTCCTCTTAAAAAAACAAGGTTTTAAACCTCAAGCAATCCACTTAAAACTGCCTTTGTGGCGAGGGACAAGATCACTTGAGAATGTTAATAAAATTACTAAAACCCTTGATATTCCTCTTCATATTCTAGATAAAGAAAAAGACTTTTTAAAAAAAGTGGTCCAATATTTCAAAAAAGAGCTAAACAACTCCTATACCCCCAACCCCTGTGTGATTTGCAATAAGCTTATTAAATTCCCTGAGCTTTTTAATTTGGCTAATAAACTAAATATTAAATATGTGGCTACCGGCCACTATGCCAGAATTAAAAAGAACAAAAATAATATTTTTAAGCTATTAAAACCCAAAGACAATAAAAAAGACCAAACCTATAACCTCTGCTTTTTATCCCCAGACTGTCTTAGAAACATCATCTTTCCCTTAGCTAATCTAACCAAAAATGAGGTCTTTAAAATAGCCCAAGAAAACAAGCTGGATTTCTTAACCACCACTAAACCCAGCCAAGACTTCTGTTTCTTAGCTAACCATTCTTTAAAAAAATATTTAGAAAAAGAGCTGCCTCAAAAACCAGGTAAGATCATTAATGAAAAAGGGAAAGTAATTGGCCAGCACCAGGGCCTTCATTTTTACACTTTAGGCCAGAGGAAAAGAATTAACCTTTCCCAAGGCCCCTATTATGTTTTAAGCCTTGACCTTTTAAAAAACCAATTAACGGTCACTAAAAACTTAAAGCTTTTGGAAAAAAAACAAATTCTCCTTTACCCATATAACTTTTTAAGCCTTAAACCTCCCTTAAATAAAGTTAATATAACAGCTAAAATAAGGTATGGGCAAAAAGAAGCCCCAGCAATTCTTTTCCCTCCAAAAGATCAAAAATTAAAACTTATCTTTAAAAATCCTCAAAAAGCCATTACTCCCGGCCAATTTGCTGTTTTTTATAAAAACAATGTTTGTTTGGGCGGCGGCCGGATTCTCCAGTCTAAACCTTAAAATATTATTCTTCAGTCAAAATTATATTAACAAAACTACTCTTTATCTAATTACCGCTTGACAAAGCCCTTAACTCCTACTAATATGGTATGAGTTATATAGAATACTATCTATATATATTCAAATAATTATTTAAAAAGTAAATTTCCCGGAGGAAATATGAAAAAACTTACCTTACCTAAACTCCCGTATAAATATAATGCTTTAGAACCAATTATTTCCAAAAGAATTATGGAACTCCACCATGATATTCATCACCAAGGCTATGTTAACGCTGCTAATCAAGCCTTAGAATCTCTAACTAAAGCCAGAAAAGGCAAAAAACAAATAGACTATAAATCAGTTTTAAAAAGCTTAAGCTTTAATTTAAACGGCCATCTTATGCACTCCCTTTTTTGGCAAAATATGAGATCGCCTAATTCTAAAAATGAACCAATGAGAAAAATAAGAAAGGCTCTTATTAAAAACTTTGGCTCCATTGTTAATTTTAAAAATGAATTTTCTAAAACAACCAGTACAGTTGAAGGTTCAGGCTGGGGAGCACTAGTCAAAAACAAAGACAATGACCTCTTGGTCATTCAGATTGAAAAACACAACCTGCTCCATTTAACCGGTTTTACTCCAATTTTAGTTAATGATGTCTGGGAACACGCTTACTATTTAGATTATGCTAATAAAAGAGATGAATATGTTGATCAGTGGTGGTCAGTAATAAACTGGGATAAAGTAGAAAAAAGGCTTTTAAAATAAAAATATATAAACATATAAAGAATTTAAAAATAATAATAAAAGAGCAGTTTTTCAAAACTGCTTTTTAACTATTATAAAGTAATTGCTTTCATAAAAAGCTTGCTCGGCCGCCTTTACGACCTGGGCAAGCCTTTAATAAAAACAACTTAGCAGGAACAAGATCCACACTGACAAGGACATTTACATTTTTTATCTCCCATTTACTCCACCCCCCTTCTTCTATCATATAGATAACTATCTATATATTATTCCAGAATATATTCTTTGTGTCAAGAGGGATGTTACTTAAACAGAGGACAATCAACGCATTTCTGACAAACCTGACAATAGACTTCTCTTCCCTTTTTATACTTTTTCAAAAAACCATTATCTTTAAGTTTTTTTAAATGAAAACTAACGGTTGGCTGACGCAAAGAGCTTAATTTCACTAAATCATTAACATTAACTTTTTTAGTCCGGCAACCCTTTAAAAACTCAAAAATCCTAAACCTGCTCTTTGAAGAAAGAAGCTTAAAACAATGACAACAACTATTTTTCATAAATGTATTTTATTTTCTTTTAAGAGTTCCAAAAAAAGAATTAACTAAAGATAGAACAATGGCAAAAAATAAACCAGATAAAAATGAATCTAAACTAAATCCAGCGACTAAAAGACTAGCTAAATAAACCATCAAAACATTAATCACTAAAGTAAACAATCCTAGGGTTAAAAAGTTAATTGGTAAAGTCAACAAAACCAAAATGGGCTTAAGGGTCGTATTTAAAATTCCTAAAACAATTGCCACTACCACCGCCGTTAAAAACCCCTCAATTAAAACCCCAGGTACTAAATAGCCAGTCACTAAAACTGCTAAAGCATTAACCAATAAATTTAAGATTAATCTCATCTATCTTTGTTTCTTCTTCTATCTATTTTAAAAAAAATAATATTTATTTTTTATCTTTGCCACCGTATCCGCCACAGCCCATCTCATTCACCTCCTTTTTTATTAACGATAAACTATACTACCATCTTCCCTGGAGCATTCAGGTACCAATTCCACCGGAAAATTATAAGGCTCAATGTCCGTGCAGGGAATAGTCCCATTACCAGCCGAAACAATTACCCATCCAGAAGCCCCTTTATAAGCTAAAAACCAGGCTCCGCCAATCTCTCCTTCAAATTTAACTCCGCCGCTAACATAATTACCTATTTGTTTGCCAATATTAGCCGTTGTCGCCCCCAGATCCTTAGAAAACCTAGTTGCTAAAGCCTCTTTAATCAACTCAAAATCTGATTTTTCCTCTACTACTGGAACATTAGATTCCAAAGTATTAGTAGAAGCAGGCTCAGAGTTAATCATTGGCTGCTCCTGTCCTTCTTCAACAGGAGCAGGTTGCTTTTCAGCTGCCGGGACAGTCTTTTTCTCCTCAGACTTATTCAAAACTTTTGTTTGGAGAAAATAAAAAGTAAAACCGCCAGCCAAAAAAACCAAAATAGTAGTTAAAAAATATATTAATACTTTTAAAATAAGATAGTTTTTGTCTTTTTCTTTCTCAACCATCAGGCCTCCTTTTTGCAAAATTGATTTTATATAATCAAAAGTCCCTTATCAAGAATTAATCTTATCCTTTATCTTTAACTTTATCAAACCTTCAATAAAATCAGCCCCTGCATAACCGCCTAAGACCGCTAACCTCAAATCATCAGCAAAAAAAGTGGCGGCTAACATCCCAATCACCCCGGAAACAACAATTGATAAAAAAAACCAGGACCAATTCATCTTAAAATTACTCTTAGTTACCACTGCTTTGGCTATTCCCAATGTTCCTCTTAAAGCCCCGCCAAAAGCCCCAGCCATTAAAACTATTAAAATATTATAACAATTCATCTTTTCTCCTTTAAGTTATCCTAACACAGTTAAATAAAAAAAGAAAAAAATATTTAAATAAAATTTCTAGCCTGATTTAAATATTTCAATTGCCAGCGAATAAACTTCAATCATCCATTCATTCCTTTCTTTTTTTGGTTTACCCCTTTCTAATTCCACTAACATTTCTGTAGTTCTAAAGTCACAAGATTTAGGATTTCCCCGCCATAACTCCAGCAAACCCAGAACTACTCCCCAGCTGCCATTATCTAAACCCAATGATTCTAATCGTAACTGATTCTCTCCTAATCCTAAATCTAAACCAACAACCTCTCTATTCATAGTTCTTTCCATAACATTTCTTGGATTTTTCAAAACCTGCTTTTTGGGCTTCTTTCTCAGAACAAAACCAATCTTCCCCCAAATCCTTTTCGACAATCGTAAAATCATACTGAGCACAACCGGGAAAATAATAAAGCCGCTTAGGAGAATTCTTATCTATATTCCCCTTTATCAAACAATCAGGCTCAGTTAAATTTTCAGTCTGATAACACAGAGAACTAAAAATACCCAGCCCTGCCTCTTTAACCTCTAAACCAACTTTTTTCAGTTTCTCAGTTACACTACTCTGATCATGATGATATCTGGCCCAGCCAGACTTTAACATCTCTTCATTAACTAATTTTCTCCCCACATAAACCAAAGCCATTTGCCTGCCTTGCTGATCTAAAATAGAATCTTTTAAAACCACCTTTTTCCCCAAAACCAAAGACTCCAGTATCTCCTTAGCCTCAAGACCGCCACAATATTCCAACTCCGGCGCATCTAAATGCCTTAACCTCAATCTAACTTTGCCATCCAAAACCAAAGTATCGCCGTCAATTACCCCTAAAACTTTAATTCCCTGCTCTAAATCATTATTCTTAGAAAATAAAAATAAATTTAAAAACAGAGAAGGAATAAAAAGTAAAAAACCAAGCCATTTAAACCAAGGGATAAACCTTTTTTTCTTCATTAAAAAATTAAATATATAATCAACTTATTTTTAGTCGACGTTCAGAAACTTATCTTGAACTTTATGAAAGTATTATATGCGAATTGGATTCTT
>Ga0066639_10002617_pt1 | contig 15705 bp, 19 predicted proteins | sample CryGeyCG2114_010_2_FD_59504 | JGI IMG/M metagenome (GOLD analysis project Ga0066639, IMG submission 59504) | Groundwater microbial communities from aquifer - Crystal Geyser CG10_big_fil_rev_8/21/14_0.10 | ecosystem: Environmental > Aquatic > Deep subsurface > Groundwater | place: USA: Utah...
TCGTAGTTTTTGGTGACATCCAATTCTTCTTCTAGAGAATCATAATCGGTATGTTCTTCATTCATAGCAATTTTAGAATGTCTGAGGCTTTAATTTGCTTATAGTAATTAAGACGTTCATAGAAGCAGCCGTAATGTTTTGCCTGGGAAGCAACTTTTAAAAATCTTTTATATACAAACCATCTATAAATTTTATATACACATCTATAGCGTAAAAGAACAATCAAATCTTTGACTGTTTTCTCATCAATTCCATTTTTATTGTAATAATGTTTTAAAAAATTGCTGAATAATAGTTCTGTGGGCTGAAAATATATAACATCTGTATAGAGGAGTGTTATTGCAATTTCGTAAAGTACAGGTGCAAGTAATATTTCATCAAAATCAAAAATTGCGCTTATTTTTTCGTTGTGAATTAGAAGATTGGATAATTGATAATCTGCATGGATAGGTTGTTTTGTCTTAAAAACGTCCCTTTTCTCAAAATATTTTTTTAAGAAATCTATCTCTCCTGTATAATCTTCTATCAGTTGGCCCTCGTCTGGGAGAGTGGAAAAATTGTTATCTTTGAAATAATCTCTGATTGCAAAAATTGTTTTAGTGTCGCTCATTTCTGTTAATTTTGCTTCTATGTCGAAAGTTTTAAATGGAAGCTCATCCTTTATTATTTTTAATTTGGAGTGTAAATCTCTAAGGTGACGAGCCATCTCCTCGACAATTTTTACTGTTGGCACCTTATTCTCATTTACTAAAACCAATTCGTTATATTTTGTGGCTTTGGTTTGAAATTCTTTGTTTCCACTTGAAAACAATTGCAAAAATTTTCCATTAAAACCCTTAATAGGAGGTATTACATTTATACCGTTTTGTTTAAGAGTGTTTTCAATTTGGCATCTGAGGCTTATTTCTTCGTTTGTGAATATGTTTGGTTTGTAAATCGTTAGAATGTAGTATTCATCACCTACAAAAAGCATGTATAAATTATTTTTATATCCTGCAGGAAAATTTAATATTTTTTTAGGCTTTTCCTTTGAAAAACACTTCCAAGCCGTCAAAACAAGCTCTTTTACTTCAGCATTCATGCTTTATTTTAGCAAATTTAATTGGAGAGTGTGCCGACTTCGTAATTATCGAGCATTCCGCGTGCTCGGTTGGAATGAGAACCTGACCCATTTGGTCTATCATTGTAAAGGTCAGTTGCATCTTTTCCGCAACCAAGAAGAATTTGTTCTCCACCTGGATGAAGACCACTTTCAATAAAAGGTGTAACGTCGTAAACTTTGCCGTCAATTGCAAGCCAGCAATCACTTTTATTATCGTGTTCGGCAACTTGGTCAAGTGTATAGGAATCTGCCATCATGGTTTCTTCGCCTTTGACCATTGTTTCACCTTCTGTCATTGCCGAATCAGTAGATTCAGCCGATTCTTGTTCTGGAGTTTCATTTTGTTCGTGCATGGAAGACTCTGGAGCGGGAGAAGGTGATTTGGGTGAACTTAGAAGGAAGTACCCACCGCCAAGAACTACGACACCAATAATAGCAGCAACAATAACCTTGTTATTCATAACAATGTATTCTAATTTACGCTTTTGAAAAATAATGTCAAGTATATGATGTTTGCTCTTCTTAAATTTGATTATAATTTTTTGAGGATGTACAATTTCTGCATCGTAATTGTGTTGAAAGGAAGTTCTTTTGAGTCATCGACGCAGTAGACAATGGAAGGAACTAACTTATGAAGAGTATTGTATAAGCTCTGCCTTGAGTTTTAGGTTCAAAAAGAGAAAATCGCACAAAAAACGCCGCCGTCGTAGAGAGTAAACCTAAAGGAGGTTGAAAAATGTGTTTGAAACCCTGTCCTAAGTGTGGAGGGTGCACGCACCCCACAGCCAGCACATTGCAGTGCGTTCACGGTGAGTGTTGTGATGTGTCTGGATGCAACGAGCAAAATCCAAGTTCTTGCAGTTGTCCGCCCGAGGACGACGACAAAGATAAGAAGGAGGAGACTGTACGCTTTCCTTGGTAAGTAAATTTCCGATGTCGTAGCCTCCCTTTGTGAAGCTCACGTAGCTTTACTCAAAGGGAGGTTTTTTTATTAAGAAACCCTTTGAAAACCAGAAATATTTGGTATCATATCGCCATGGTGGAGAGATTTCGCGATTTGGGATCTGAAACAAGTGTTGCCGAGTCAATTGAGGCTTCTGACCCGCTTCATAATTTAACAATTCAAGAAATTGCAGATATAAGACAGAGGCACTGGACATGGGTTGTTAGGCGTGTTGCTCCAATGAAAGATGAATTAGAAATAACTGAGGATACGCCAGTAAGGCAAATTAAAATTCCTAAAAATGTTTTTGCTCAGATCGATTCTATCGATAAGACCGAAAAACCGGCTGAGGATTGGGAAACGACTGCTGTTTTGGCAGAAAAGATAGGAGTTCGACGACAGTGGGTTGTTGCGAGAATTTTAAAATTAGAATCAACAGGTGAATTTAGAATTAGTTTAAATGGTCCAAGATTTCACCTTCCACCTGAAGCGCATTCTGAGCTTGCGGAAATTAGAAATAGAGTTGCAATATCAATTGATAGAGATAAATTTTCTAACGTTACGCAACTTTCCAATTTGGTTGGAAGAAGCCCTGTTTGGGTGAATAATAGACTTGAAAGCATGGATGTAGAGCCAATATTAGCGCTTGATGCTATTGGGAGACCGAGTGACTATTACCCAAACACGGTTGCCGACTTTTTATTTAAAGAAAAAAGTCAACTTGTTGAAGCTCAGGATGAACTAACCATACGAGACATCGCAAATGCATTGGGAAAAAGTTACGGTTGGGTGCGTGCACGAATAGAACAATTTGAAATAAAAGGGGATTATAAGTATTTTGCCCATACAGGGAGGATCGACTTATGTTTTGGCACGGACGTATTTATTTTCTTGCAAGAAGTTGCATTGACATATAGGAAAGCTAAGGAAGGATGGCGTACTGAAGGAGCTTTGTCTGTCATCACTGGCAGAGCGGACGCTTGGGTTCATAAGCGCCTACAAGAAATGAATACAAGACCCAAGATTTTTGCTGATAAGGCAGGTAACCTGCGTAGTCATTATTCTCCAAGAGTTGAAAGAGAATTGAAAAGAATGACTCGTGCTTGGGAATCTTCTGATGCAATTAAATACGGACTTAACGGTGAAGACAAAGCTGGTAAATTTAGGGATGCGCATGATAAGTCAGGTATATGGATGACTGAGGAGGAATTTGAGGAGATTGGTGTAACTGCTAACGATATGAAATATTGGGCGGAGTTGGAATTGATAAATCAAATGAGTGATGGTCGATATTATTTTACACAAAAAGGTAAACAGGTAGCGCAAAGAATTACAGAAACTGAAGAGTTAGCTGAGAAAATCCGAAGTGAAATGGCAGAAGCGTTTGAAGAAATTCCAACATAAAAATTGGCATATGTCACCTCATGTCGAAAATGACATATGCCTTAAGATCTATCTTTCAACTGTGCCGCCAGAGCGCATCACCAGGCCAACTATCGCGGCGATTACTAAAAGGTAAACGACTGTGGGGATATTGCTCAAAAAGTCCAGATTTACGCCTTCCGTTTTTGAGGCTTCTGGATTTATCTTGGCTACTTCAGTAGCTCTATAATCATCAACCATCTGCTTGCGGGCTTCCTGTGTTGCGGTAGTAGCCTGAATTTTTTCTATTCTCTGAGTTTGTTGCATTACGATGGGCCACATCATCAAAAAACAAGAAAGAAATGCCACTACCATAATCAATGGCATTACGAACCTAGTATACCTTTTCAAGGCGAACCTCCTTTTACCTAAATGTGCTTGTTGAGTTGTTATTTTAGCATAGACATTTTGAAGCTGCTATAATACCCGCATCTATTGGCACATTTTAGTTGGGAGGTTTCTAATGACAACCTTTGTAGGGGCAGATCAGTGGGTCAATTTTTTCATCGGATGGGTGCTACTGACCGGCATAATTGGCTACTATGTGGCTAGGGATAACAGTCTAATCGTTGGTTCCGGGAAAATTTTCGTGGTAGCCAATGAAGGCGTGTTACTCGCTGGTGCCATTTATATTGCAGATCTGACAGGGATTTCGCCTTTGGATATTCTGGATAACCCGTATCTTTTCCCGTCGATTTTCGTCACATTGTTGTTATATGCGGCAATTTCTGCGCCACTCGCGTCTATCCTGATCATCATTTTTGGCATGATTGATATTGTACCCAATTTTGCCACGGGTGAATCAGTAATGATATCTGGTCGGGATCGATTAGTTCTTGTTGGAGCATTCGTAGGGTCAGTAGTCTGTGTGATCTTTACATGGATTGTTCTTCATCGGATAATGGCTCACAAGTCAGGAGACGTGCACAGTGTCAAGCATTTTCTCCTGACTATTTTTTTGCTATAATCCTGTAACTTCAATTATCCTCAATTTTTATTGAGGATTTTTTTATGGCATTGAAAACGCAGATTGTTGATACTAGGTACTCTAGAGACGTTTATGTTTATGATGACCTAAATCCAAGTAAAACAAAACGTCTTGCTTATAAAATTAAAAAGAGAAATATAACTTTTTTGCCAAAGAAAACCGAGTTTTTTCTCCAAGAGATAGAGATTGAAGGGTTTGGTAAGCTTCCAGATTTCATTTCTGAGTTGGGATATTTAAAGGCTGGTATGATGTATTATTTCGACAAGAAGTTGCGAGATAGAAAGGTTTGCAAACTTGTGATATCTAGAACCAGGGAAAGCTCTTATAGAAAATATCGAGGTAAGTACACTGTCGTATTAAATCACAAGCTAGTTAGAGAATTTAGAGAGAGGCTTGGCGGGATTAGTCAAGAATCGAAGCAAGAACGAAGTGAAACTGCGGATGAATTTTTTTGCTCTATGTTTCCCCGTAAATATAAAAAAACCGATGACGCTTCTAAGAAGAGATATTTAAAGACTTTAAAAAACTTAGATAAATCTATTATCCCTCATATGAAAGCGCGTGATGTTGATAATCTTTTAGATTTCGTCGATGTACTGCTTTCATCAAAATACAAAAACAAAATAAAAAGAAGAGAGCTTTTTCAACTAGCCAAATCAAAAGTAGACACCGTCGCGCTGGTTGACACAATAGAATTGTTTGAGGAAATGTTGACCAATAAACACAGTGAGAGCGAATGGGGTAGTTTTTTAGCGAGGAATCTATTCCTTTTGGATTCGAAGTACGTTGATGTGCTTGCCGAGCTAAATGTGGTATTGGCAAAATCAAGGAAGGTGGATTTCGGACTGATTGATTCATATGGCTATTTGGACATTTTTGAGATAAAACTTCCTAGAACCCCATTACTTGCAAAATCGACAGATCGAGGGAACTATTATTGGAGCACACCGGCATTGAAGGCCATTGTACAGGCCGAAAAATATTTATATCACGCCGGAAGCAAAGGTGCCAATTTGGCGGAAGACATAGAAAGTCAAACAGGAAAAGTTGTTGATATTAAACGCCCAAGAGCTTTTGTATTAATGGGATGCGGCGAGCAACTTACACAGAAAAATATGATGGATGATTTTAGAATACTAAGGATGTCCTTGAAGAATGTAGAAATTATTTTATACGATGAATTGCTACAAAGACTAAAGAATCAAAAAAACAAGAAACTGATTAAAATTTCATGATAAAACCTATAAACATTACGCCTTTAAATACAACCTCATCAGTTAGTTTCAAGTGCCCGAATTGTCATTTGAAGTCTAGTATTGAATGGAGTAATCGTGTAATAAATATTGATAATGAGCACGAAGTGGATGATTTGCAGAAAGAAGAGTGTCCGGTGTGCGGCTTTCCATTGGGTGGAATGGAGGCTTTAAAAAAGGTAGTAGAACTTATGGAGAAAGTGGTAAAAGATTTAGAAAAAGAAAGTAGTTCAAATAAGAAAATATTAACCGAATACAAAGTAGTCATTAGTGAATACAACGAGACTGGCCAAATTGATGTTTTGAAAGGGTTGAGAAAGATATCTTGCAGCCCCTCCATTGCAGGAGAAGATACCGATTTTACCGAAGTGACTCCAGTAAAACTTGGCCAAGACTACATAGCTCTCGGCGAGATTCTATCAGAAATAGAAGATCTGTTGTTTTATCTTTAATAAACCTTACGGTCAATTCTAGTTGCGGGATCGTGAAATTAGTTAGAATTTTGAACTACTGTCCACTTGGCATCATTCTTTCTCCAGCAACTCCACCAATCTGAATACTTTGGGCTGTGATGCTTCCATCGGAATTTGACTGCCCGAAAATAACAACTTTTGTACCTGTTGCTAAATCATCTTTTGACCCTTCTTCAGTTTTGTTAACTGTGCTGTTTTCAGTTATAAACACAATCTTGCTGCTTCCGTCAGATTCTTTAACTGTGATTGATTTGTCATCGCTCTCGATGATTTCACCACTTACTGGTGAAAAACCTCTCATTCCAGATTCTGTACTATTTCCATTTCTTCCGGAGAACTGCATGTTGCCTACTTGTCCATTATTGTCAAACATTCTTGCAAATGATGGAGTCTTGCTTTCTTGATATTTCATTCCAGTAAAAAATCCACCACCTCCTGCGACAAATAGGGTAGCTGTAACTGCAATAATTATATTTTTATTCAAAAATCTTCACCTCCTTTTTACTCATACCGTAATGCCTCAATTGGTTCTAATTTTGCTGCTTTGTAAGCCGGGTACCATCCAAAAAGTACTCCAACTGCCATTGATACTCCAAATGCTAATCCAATTGATGGAACTGACAACACAAAATCTAAACTCATTGATTTACTTAAAAAATAGGAGATACCAATTCCAATTGCTGTACCGATCATGCCTCCGATTAGCGTGATCATTATGGCTTCTGTTAAAAATTGAGAAATAATGGCTTTTCTTTTGGCTCCTAAGGCTTTTCGTAATCCGATTTCTCGAGTACGCTCTGTAACTGTTACCAGCATAATGTTCATAATTCCAATTCCTCCAACGACCAATGAGATTGCTGCAATTCCGGTTAGAAGAGTGGTGAATGTTCCTGTGACTTCCGAAACAGTTGAGAGCAAATCTTCTTGGGAGAAAATTCTAAAGTCGGCTGAATTTGGGTCTGTAATTTTGTGCCTGGTTAACAAAAGGCTTGTAATCTGGGATTGGGCAAGCTCCATAACATCTCCGCTTTTTGCTTGAATTGAGATAGAGCTCACATAATTCGCACCGAATAATAATTTTTGTGCGGTTGTAAGTGGGACATAGACAATATCGTCCTGACTGTTAAAACCACTTCCTCCTTTGGCAGCTGTTACTCCAATAACCGTAAAAACTTGCCCGTTGATTCTAACGGTTTGGCCGATAGGATTACTGTTTTCGCCAAAAAGGTCAGTTACAGTGTCAGGGCCAAGAACTGCAACTTTAGCCATGCTGCTCACATGTCTATTTGTAACAAAAGTGCCGCTGGCGATTTCTACATTTCTAATTTCAGCGTATTCGGCTGTAACTCCGCTTACCGATGTGTTGGTGTTATTTTTTCCAGCCACTATTTGCGCATTTGAAGAGTATTCTGCAGAAACTTTTTCAACAGTGGTTACACTTCCTGCTGTGGTGATTGCCTTTGCGTCATCATAGGTCAAAGTCTCAACTCGTCCGCCGCCTCGTATATTTCCAGAAGTTTGGGCGCCAGGGGATATCGTCAACAAATTAGATCCAAGTGATTGAATCTGATTGGTGATTGATTGCTGTGATGCTTGCCCCAAAGACATCAAGGCAATGACGCTTCCAATTCCAATGATAACTCCAAGCATGGCAAGCCCAGTACGAATCTTGTTCTGCCTAAAAATTGCCAAACTTTCGCTGATTAATTCAATAATTTCCATTTATTTTTTCTTTACGATTTTTCTTTTACCATTCTCTTGGTCGGTGTCCACTTTTCCATCTCTGATTTTTATAATTCTTTTGGCGTAATGCGCAATTTCCGGCTCGTGAGTGATCATTAAAACAGTGTGGCCTTCTTCATTTAAATCCTGAAAAATTTCCATAACTTCTTCGGCTTGTGCCGTTGCTATATTTCCAGTTGGCTCATCAGCCAGCAGGATGCTTGGGTTCATAACAAGGGAGCGGGCGATTGCCACTCTTTGTTGCTGTCCACCTGATAGCTGGTTTGGAGTGTGATTCAGCCGGTCAGAAAGGCCGACCATTTTTAAATATTTTTCTGCCAGTGGAAATCTTTTTTCTTTCTTAATGCCTCCGTACATCATGGGGACAGTTACGTTTTTAATGGCTGTGGTTCTAGGGAGGAGGTTATAGGCTTGGAATATAAAACCGATTTTTTTGTTTCTGATGTCTGCGAGTTCATCTGGATCTAAGTTTTCTACATTTTCACCATCCAGTTTATATTCACCGGAAGTTGGTTTATCAAGAGCTCCAATGATGTGCATCAGGGTTGATTTTCCACTTCCAGACGGGCCCATGATGGCAACAAATTCGCCCTTAGCAACCTCAAAGGAAACATTATCAAGGGCTTTAACTTCTACATCTCCGGTCTTATAAACCTTAGAAATATTTTTTAGGGTTATCATCATCTCATGAACATGAAGTTGCCACTGCCACCTCTTTGCTCGGAGCTTTGTAATGACATGGTTGTTGTTGAACCAGATAGTATTTCCGTGCCTTCATCAATGCCTGAAACGATTTCAATTTGGGTGTCGCTTGAGATTCCAACTTCAACGGGAATTGAAATTTGTTTTCCATTCTGGACTTCTGTGACATATGCGCTGCTTCCTTGATAGCTGACTGCTGAATATGGAGCGAGTAAAACATCACTCTTTGAGTCAATAATTATATTGGCGGTGACGGCCATATTAGGGAGAATTTTTTCTGATCCGGTATCAAATTTAATTATCACAGGGTAATTGGTTACGTTATTTGTTGTTGCACCAACTCTATCAACACTGACTACTTTTCCGGTGAAAGTTTGATCGGTGATGCTGTCCAGTGTAACTGTAACTTTTTGCCCCTGAGTAATTTGTGTGACATCAATTTCTGATGCATTGACCGATGCAAGGGGAGTACCGTCTTGGAAAATTGTAGCTACTTTTTGAGAGCTGTCAGATCCACCAATATTCATTCCTTCTGCAATGGCAATGCTATTTATGGTTCCTGAGGTTGGAGCCGTGATTGTGTTACTTGTTTCCAAATAACTTAGCCAACTACTGCTTAAGTTTTGTTTAGCTACGTCAATGTCCGACTCATTGCTATTGAATTTAGCTTCTGCGGCAAGCCAATCTGCATGTTCCTCTATATATGTCGGATCCGTCTCGTCAAGCTCGCGTGCTACCGCGTCATTTATAAACTTTTGATTAACACTAAACATCGCAGATTGGAGTGTCCAATAATTGGTTTCAGCTGAAGTTAAGCTATTTTTAGCAGATAAATAAGACGAATATGCTTTTGTTTGATTAAGTTTTCCCGTTTGATCAAGCTCAATTTCGGCAATTTTGTCACCGGCCTTAACAATTTGACCGTCCGTCACATATACTTTTTTGACGGTTCCACTAGCAGAAGTTTTGATATTGGTGATATTTGAAGTCAAAATTTGCCCGGAAGCGGAGATAGAGGAGATGATTGTTCCTCGTTCTACTTGAGTTGTTTGTGTTTGGGTTTCACTTTCTTTATTTCCAGATATTCTGGTCAAAAAAAATCCAGCAGCAATTATTGCCGCTATTACAACTACAGTTCTCCTGCGAGTTTTGAAAAGGCCATGTATGAGGCCAGAAATAAACTTCTTCATAACTAGCCAGATATTATAGCTAATTCATGAGAAAAAGCTGAGAAAGTAGGATTTGCTTCTGGATAGTATAATATACACATGGCAAAACAAATTGAATTGCCTCTTAAACAAGGTTTCCTTCAAGCATTAGGAGTTGCTGCTTATTGCAGTTTAGTTGCTATTATTCCTTGGAAAGGTGAGGAGATTTTTGGTGAAGGTGGCCCGAACTACTTTGGCCCTGTAGCGTTTTTACTTCTGTTTTCCACTTCAGCCCTGGTTTGTGCCCTTTTAGTTTTTTATAAACCTTATAGGTTGTTTTTCGATGGAAAGAAAAAAGCAGCCATTGATTTGGTTCTGTCAACTTCTATTTGGCTTGCCGTTCTCTTCTTTGTCTTCTTATCTTTGGCAGTGATTTTGTAACGCCTGGTAATAAGCATTACTTTTTCCTATACTCTTACTTATTATAAAAAACAAAAAATTCTTAATTGCCATTTTGATAATTGCTTCGATTTTTAGGCTTAAGGGGCTTGATCGGGTGCCAGTTTCTCTTTTTGCAGACGAGCTTGATGTGGGGTATCAAGCGTATTCAATTTTAAAAACAGGCAGAGATTATTTTGGCCATTTTATGCCTCTTCACTTTGAATCATATGTGGAATTTCGTGCTCCAGTTTATATTTATTCAACAGTTCCTACTGTTGCCATTTTTGGAATGACTCTGTATGGAATTCGTTTGCCAGCGGCGATTTTTGGAATTTTAGGGGTTTTGATGATGTATTTATTTACGAAAGAATTAACCAAAAACGAAAAATTGTCTTTACTGACAGCGCTTATTATGGCATTAAATCCTTGGCATATTCACTATAGCCGCGCAGCATTTGAGGTTACAGAACTTATATCCTTACTTCTTTCCGGGCTTTATTTTATGTTAAGGGGTTTTGAAAAACCGAAATTGTTTTTTGTGTCAGCTGTATGTTTTGCTTTAATGCCCTGGACTTATAGCACTGCAAAATTATTCACTCCATTTTTTTTGATATTTTTATTTATTGTTTGGTTTAGGGATTTTTTCAAAGTGCCCAACAAGTATTTAAAAAAACCGTTTTTTATTTTACTAGTTTCAGCACTTTTGTTTATATACGCACTGTTTTTCGCTGGAGGAGCATATCGGTTTAGTCAAATTAGTGTTTTTAGCGATCCGTCACGTGCAGCGCAAATTGCCGATGAGCATTTAATTGACGGGCGCATGAAAATTGCAAATGGCGGAGGAATTATTTCTTCTATTGAATCGCGCTTAGCGCATAATAAAATTAACTTTTGGAATTCTACAATTGTTACTAATTACTTGAAATCTTTTTCAACAGAGTTTTTGTTTCTAAAGGGGGACGTAAGCCATAGACATTCAGATATTAATATGGGGCAGTTTTATAAATTTGAAGCGATACTTTTGGTGCTTGGTGTGATTCTTTTTTACAAAAGCAAATTCGATACAAAAATAAAAGCCTTAATTTCATTCTGGATTTTATTTGGAGCTGTCCCCGCCGCATTAACAGTCGAAGGTGGGGCGCACGCCACACGCTTAATGCTCATTATGCCGCCACTTGTTTTTCTCATTGCATACGGGCTTTACAAAGTTATAAACATAAAAATAGTCGCGTTTTGTTATGTTGTTGTTCTTCTAATTAGCGTTTTTCTTTATCAGCATGATTATTGGGTGCATTATCCGTGGTATTCAGAAAAAAGCTGGCATGCAGGTTATAAAGAGGCAATTGTTGGAGCTCAAGAATATTCAGATCAATATGACAAAATTGTAATTACGAACGCTGAAGAGCGCCCATATATTTTTATAGCGGCTTACACTAAATTTGATCCGGCTCTTTGGCAAAAAGGATTTGAAGAAGGATATGTTCCAGGCTTTGGGGATCTAAAAAAGATTGGAAAGTATTATGTTGGCCAGGTAGATGGGACAATTAAAATGGCAAAACTTTCTGAATATATGGATAGTGAAACTCTTTATGTAGCTTCGGCTAGGGAAGTCGACGCCGATTTAGTTGCTGAGCCGCAAAGAACGCCACTCGGATTGAACATTGTTAAATCTATTACACTTCCATCTGGGGAACCAGTGTTTTATTTATTTTCAAAAGCAAATTAAATCTTACTTGGCTACAGCAATTACGATAGCTCCAATGGTCATTACAACTGCTCCGAATGCAATTTGAAGGGTGATCTTTTCTTTTAGAATTATGGCCGCTAAGATTATTGTTAAAACCAAACTTAATTTGTCGATGGGAACAACCTTACTGGCATCTCCAATTTTTAATGCGTAAAAGTAGAACAACCAAGAAAGCCCGGTTGCAATACCGGATAAGATCAAAAAAATCAGACTGTTTCTGTTGATTTGAGGAATGGTTGATGCGGTGTTTTGGAAGAGTACGATTCCCCAAGTAAAAACAAGAATTACTGTTGTTCTAATTGCTGTTGCCAAATTACTATCAACATTTTTAATACCAATCTTGGCAAGGATGGCAGTTAGTGCTGCGAATAAAGCTGAAAGAAACGCGGCCACGTACCAAGTCATGATAAATAAATTCTACATCCAATGCGGGTTGAATTAAAATTAGAAAAAATAAAGAACATAGTATATTATTCAGCTAATTAGGCAGTAGGAGGATAAAATGCCTAGATTTGCAGATTTAAAAGACGAGAGAATAGGGTTTTTCAATCAATACCGGGAGCTTATTCTAGGGCTTGTGGATGAGCTTTTTGAAGATGGAGTAATTGGCCATAACGATTGGGAGGTCGTCGAATGGGATACTCAGATAAGTATCTGCAGACGAGTAAAACCGGAGCAAGATTATTATTTGGATATCGAGATGGTCGATAATGATAATCAAGTATCGTGCCTGGGGTTGAGCGGGAGGATTCGTGGTTATCCATCTTATTGTTACCCAGACCATGATGATCTGGTAATAGGTTTGAGGCGTGCATTTTCCGGAAAGAAACTTGAAGAACCCACTCAATACGAGAAAGACAAGGAGAAATCAAAGCTTCAATCTGATGAAGAGAGGAAGAGGCTCTTCATTGAGAAGTTTGGACACCTTCTTGACTTTGATCGTATCGATGATGTCGTGAAAAGCCTTGATGGCAATTGGAACCTCAATACGATTAGTTACAGCGGGGTGAGATATAAGTTTGTCAAGCCCTTTAATACCTATAAATGGAACGTTGACTCAGTGCTTGCAACAATGACGTTACACTTTGGCGTCAACGAGGAAAAAGGAAAGCTGTCATTATCGTTGAGATGTGAGTACGATGGAAAGAAACAAATAGCAGCAAGATCTAGCGATATCTCGATGGGTTCAGAATCTTGGTACGCAACTCTTGATAATTTGGATGATCTTGAACGTGAGATTAATGGTTTGTTGAGTGAAGCTAGACAGTTTCAGAGAGATCGTTTCTAGTTTTACTTGAAACTTGGTTAACTGGATGAAATCTTCAGATTTGAGAAAGTCTGAAGATTTTTTTATTTCTCTGTATAATACACTCATGTCATTATCGGTAGGAATCGTCGGTCTGCCAAATGTGGGGAAATCAACCCTTTTTAACGCGCTTCTTAAAAAGCAGCAGGCTTATGCTGCTAATTTTCCATTTGCCACAATAGAGCCGAATGTTGGTGTTGTTCCGGTTCCCGACAACCGTCTTGAAAAACTATCTAAAATTTATAATTCTCCAATTGTCCCTGCTACTATTGAATTTGTTGATATCGCGGGGCTTATAGAAGGCGCGCATAAAGGTGAGGGATTGGGGAATAAATTTTTGCATCACATACGTGAAGTGGATGCAATTTGTTATGTTCTTCGTAGTTTCACTGACGAAAATATTATTCGTGAGGGAAGCAAGGACCCCAAAAATGACTTAGAAATATTGAAAACAGAGCTAGACTTGGCCGATTTAGAGAGTCAAGACCGGGCCGCCGCCAAGGCTAAGGCCGGCAAGGAAAACGAGAATCAGTTACCTTTGTTTTCTAAAAAGCCATTTTTGGTTGTGTTGAATGTTGATGAAAGTGATCTAAAAAATGCCAAAGATTTGGAGGAAAAATTTGCAAAAGAAAACAATTTGGAGACCGATCAGGTCATCGTGATTTGTGCCAAAACAGAAAGTGAATTAGCAGGATTGTCTAGTGAAGATCAAAGAGAATATTTGAAAGATTTGGGAGTAGATAAATCAGGGCTTGAGAGAGTAATTAAAAAAGCATTTGCGACATTGGGGTTAATCACATTTTTAACAGCTGGCGAAAAAGAAGTTCGAGCTTGGACTATTAAAGATGGTATTGATGCACAGGCTGCAGCTGGTGTTATTCATACAGATTTTTCTAAGAAGTTTATCAAAGCAGATGTTGTAGATTTTAACGATTTTATAGAATTTAATGGTTGGAAAAATTGCCGTGAGAAAGGAAAGGTGCGAAGTGAGGGGAGAGATTATGTTGTTAAAGACGGGGATGTAATTGAGTTTAAAATAGGAGCATAAAAAAAGCCTCGAAGACATTTTATCTCCAAGGCTTTGTTCTCACAGTGTTTGTCCTATGCCCGTGACTAGTAGAATTACCCACCAAACTGTTAATGAGGCTATAAGTGCTACGATGTTGTGTGTCATAAGAGCTACGCCTCCTCCGAAAACCAAAGCTGGTAATGAGTAAACGAATATAGCTACAGCGATTGATGTAGCTTCGTGATCGAAGATATAATCTACAACGCTTCGTTTGCTAAGCTTCATTTTAAGCTTCCTCTCAGCTTACCGATTTAGTTATGATAACATTTTTGGAAAAATTTGGGTGAGCGTGTTATACTTTCTGTTACTGTTATGAACAAATACGAACTAGCTATAGTTGTCGATGGAGAATCAACACCAGCCAAGAAAAAGGCTGTAATTGCCAATGTTGAAAAAGTAGTTAACGTAAATAAAGGCAAAATTCTTGGTACTGATGACTGGGGTAAAAAAGATATGGCCTATAAAATAGGTAAGTCTACTACTGGAATCTATCTTATTTTTACACTAGAATTAGAGCCAGCGGCGGTTAAAGAATTACCCGCCAAGCTTAAGTTGGAACCAGAAATACTTAGGTATTTATTAATTAGAAAGGACGAGAAAAATGGCAAGAAGTCTAAATAGGGCAACGTTAATTGGGAACTTAACTCGGGATCCAGAGCTTCGATATACTCCCTCAGGCACTGCAGTTTGTACTTTCTCTGTGGCCACAAATAGGCAATGGAAAACCGAATCAGGTGACACCAAAGATGAGGCTGAATTTCATCGAATCGTCGCTTGGGATAAATTGGCTGAGATTTGTTCTCAGCTTCTTGGTAAAGGCAAAAAGGTCTTTGTAGAAGGACGACTTCAAACAAGAAAATGGACGGGTCAGGATGGCCAAGCAAGAACCACAACAGAGATAGTTATTACCGACATGATTCTTCTTGATCGTGGGGGAGGATCTGATGTTGATTATGATTCAGGTGGTGATGAGGAAATTCCTGATGATTTAAGTGAAGAAGCTAGTGAGCCTAAAAAAACAGTCAAAAAAGAAGAAGTAAAAGATGAATCTCCCGAAGGGGATGAAGATATTCCTTTTTAAAATATGGCAAAAAGAAACACAAAAGTAAGAACGACTAAAAAAATGAAAAGGATTAAAGCTCCTGTTAGCGGGTTTGAGTTTGATTATAAAAACTATGAAGCTTTGAGAAAATATTTATCAGATAGAGCCAAGATATTGGGAAGGAAGAGAACAGGTTTGTCTCCAAAACAACAAAGACATTTGACCGTAGCTATTAAAAGAGCAAGACATTTGGGTTTGCTTCCCTTCCAAGCTCACGTTTAAAACATGCCTGAAGTTTCACCTCGAATAACAATGAAAGTTGTTAG
>Ga0066639_10002619_pt1 | contig 15696 bp, 17 predicted proteins | sample CryGeyCG2114_010_2_FD_59504 | JGI IMG/M metagenome (GOLD analysis project Ga0066639, IMG submission 59504) | Groundwater microbial communities from aquifer - Crystal Geyser CG10_big_fil_rev_8/21/14_0.10 | ecosystem: Environmental > Aquatic > Deep subsurface > Groundwater | place: USA: Utah...
CCCTTGGGCTACAATCCAAACTCCAAAAATTAACAATAGATTAAAAATAATTTTTAAAGATACATGTTGAAATTTTTTTGCAAAAAGGTGAACCCCAAAAATAATTAAGAAAATCCCAAGAACAATTATAGAAATCGTAGGATATGCCGCACCATGACTAAAAATCCCTGCAATAAAATAAAGGCAAATTAAAAACAAAAAGATAGCTTTCAAGATAAGATTTTGCTTTAAGCTACTTTTTTCAACCCTCTTTTTCATAATTACTTTAAAGAAAGGATATATAAAAATCTTGCTAACAAACAACCAGATGATTTTCCCTATTTATTAATTGTCAGACAATCTGACATAATTATTCCCCCAATTATCCTTAATCTATATCCTCCACCTAAATAATACTTTTAAATGATTTAGTTATATTTATAAAATGAAAATAGGGATAATTGGGGGCTCGGGTTTAGAAAAAGGAGACTTTTTAAAAGACGTGGAAGAACTAGATAAAAATACCCCCTACGGACAAACCTCATCAAGAATAAAAAAAGGCCTAGTTCCCGGGGGAGAAATATATATTCTCTCCAGACACGGTGTTGAACACGAAGTAGCTCCAACTTTTGTGAATAATCGGGCAAACATACAAGCACTAAAAGATATAGGATGTGAATACGTATTGGCCACAACTGCAGTAGGAAGTTTGAAAGAAGAAATAAAACCAGGGGATTTTGTAGTTCTCAACCAGTTTATAGATTTTACAAAGCACAGAAAAATAACTTTCTTTGAAGACTTTAAGGGAGGAGAAAAACACACAAGCTTAGCTGATCCTTTTTCAGAAAGACTAAGGGATTACTTAAATGAATCTTGTAAAGAACTTAATCTTTCTCACCACAAAGATGGAACAGTGATAACAATAGAAGGCCCAAGATTTTCAACACGTGCAGAAAGTAATATGTTCAGACTATGGGGGGCTGATGTAATAAATATGTCCACGGCTCCAGAAGCTGCTTTAGCAAAAGAAGCCGGACTAGAATATGGAGCAATTGCTATGTCAACAGATTACGATTGTTGGAAGCAAGGAGAAGAAAATGTGACTCATGAAATGGTCATGCAGGTTATGGAAAAAAATGCAGAAAACGTCAAAAAGGTTATTAGAAAAAGTATAGAAAAAATAATACTCAACAAAGAGAGTGGATAGTTTTTATACTCTATTTCTTATAAAAAATAATGGAAGATCAAAAAAAAGTCTGGGACAAAATAGCACCCGAATGGGCAAAATACAAAAAACCAGGAGAAAAAACTCTAGATTTTATGGAAAACCAAGAAGGCAAAGTTCTCGATATGGGTTGTGGTTCTGGGAGATACATGATAAAGAAAAAAAATCAAGAGTACTACGGAATAGATTTTTCCCGAGAAATGATAAAACTAGCTAAAAAAAAGGCAAAAATCCTAGGCATCAATGCCGAATTAAAAGTAGCGGGAGTAGATAAAATCCCGTATCCAGATAACTTCTTTGATTCTGCACTATATGACTCCTCGCTTCATTGTATCCACTCAAAAATTAAAAGAAAAAATTCCCTTAAAGAGCTCTTCAGAGTTTTAAAACCAGAAGGAATTGCTAAAATAAATGTATGGAACAAAGAGGCGAAAAGATTTAGAAACAAAAAAAAGAAAGACACAGTAAAATGGACCACAAAAGGTCCAAGATCTTACTACTTTTATGATCCAAAAGAACTCTACAAAGAGATAGAAGATGCAGGATTCAAAATACTAATCAAAAAAGAACCAACACTTGCAATAGTAGTGAGAATCCAAAAACCAAAAAATTAATTTCTAAAAAAGTCTAGCGTATTCAAAATTCTTAGAATCGAAAATCTTCGTGTCCCTTCTTGCATATAGGACTCCGTGCACTCTCCCAACTGCAGCGTTAGGATCATGAGAAACCTCAGCCAAATACATTCCGTGTGGGCTCAAAATCTGTTCATCAACACACCCCAAAAAATCATCCCTAAAATAAAATTCTTTTTTTCCTTCTTCGGGATCTAAATCCACATTCAGAGTAATATCCCCCTTAGGAAGTTTCAAAAGCATTCTGTTTCCAATCTTAGTCGGACGAATCAAAACTCTACCCACTTCTTCCAAATCAATAGTCTCCTCACTATTTCCAAATTCACCAAACCTTCCAAGAGTCATATTGTAATAATCTTTTAACATGTATAAAAAAATCCAAAACACTTTAAAAAGATTATTGCAAAAAATTATCTATTTTTTATCCTTTCCGCCTTTCCTTATATTCACCATTTCAAAAAGACTTTTTTTTTCAAAATCCACTAATTCCATCTTTCCAGTATCAATTGCTATCTTCAAAATTCCCAATCCAGAAATAAACACGGTTCCAATCAGAAAATGAGTCTTCTCCTTTTTTTGGAAAGAAAATAAAAATCTCTGAATCTTACTCTTTATTCCTTCTTTCTGCATTCTATCCTCAATCAATTTCTCAACATCCTTAAAATCAAAATCAACTTCTAAAGAAATCTCTGTAGGGGTTTTATCTCCCTCGACCAATTCTACAGGAACCAGTTTCCCTCCATCTTCCAACTGAAAACTAAACATCTTTCCAGCAGAAGGAATAAAAAAATCAAAATGCTGCTTATCCTCTCCAGACTCTTTTTTCTCTCGATCTATTACAAAAAAACACGAACAAGGATATATCCCCTCATTCTTACTTATAAATTCTTTATAATTATCAAGATGCTGCAATTTTTCAACAAAAAACTGAAAGTTCATAAGAAACTAGAATAAAACGTCTTTATAAAATTATTTGAAAATATCTTCAGTGATATGATCTTTATAAGTTACAGAATCATCCGGGTGAACCTTATGTTTATCAGCGTAATCTACAAACAAAGTTTTTGCAAAATCGTAAACCTTACCATTATTATCTGAAAGTTTCCCACCAGTAGCAAGCAAATAATCAGTCAAAGCAGTAATACTTGAATCTACATAAGAGTTATCAGATAAAAGTTTAGCAAAATCCTCATTATTTTTAACAGTAGGTAATCTTTTCCCTCTTATAGTATTAAAAACTATAAACTTTCCGTTTTCACGAGCCCCTGTTTTACTAAGTTTTTCACCAAACTGATTCATATAATTAATAATTTCTCCATAAATCTGATTATTAGTAGAATCTATAAGCCCAGCAGTTTCCTGAGTATAACGTCTATTGCCTGCAATCTTTCCTTCCAAATCTCCCTTAACAACTCCAATTTCCTTAGCATTACTCTCTATCCCAGCCTTAAACCCTCTCTGTGCGATAACATTTTGAGTATGTCTAGTATCATTAATCTTATCATAAACAAAATCGTCAAAAAAAATCCGATCATCTGTAGAATCTAGTCTATCAATCTCCACATAAATTGCAGAATCAGAAGCCTTTAATGAGTCTAAGGTAGCGGTATGGGTAGAATCATTTTTCTTTGCAACATATTTGAAATTATTAAGAGAGCTATTAACATTCCCTATCTTATCATTAACAACCACAAGAGAATCTCCAACACTGGCAACTTCGTCTTCTAATTTTTTATCAGAATCAAGAACCGCAAACGTTGCAACACCAGCACCGATAACTAGGGCTGTACCAAGACTAGCAAAATAAGTTGGCCAAGAAAATCCAGGTTTTGATGTTTCGTCTTCACTCATCGTAATAATTCAACAAAGCTTTCCTTTTTAAAGTTTTATATTCTAGGAAGAAATGTTATATTTTACTTCCTAATCGGGAGTAAATTTTAGAAATTAGCTTTTCAAGCCCATCTTTAGGATCATGAAGCACATTCAATTTAACCAAAGAATTCTTTTCTTTTGATGGCCTAAAATATCCCACATCATAAACCACCTCATCTCCATTTCCACCAGAAACAAGAGTATTCCTGACATACAAATGAGCAACTAAATTTCCATTAACTCGTGTCTCCACAGAAAACATTTTCCTAATCTCCTTCCAATTCTTTTTTCAACCTAGAAACAAAATCATCCAGTATAATCCCAAACTCCACCTTCCCAATCCTATCCCTTACAGCAAGAGTATTTTTTTCTTGTTCCTTGTCCCCGATAGTAATCATATAATTAACCTTTTCAACCTGAGCATCCCTAACCTTCTTCCCAATAGATTCATCGCTTGTATCCAATTCTACTCTTATCTTATGCTCCTTCAGCTTAGCCGCAACCCCCCCAGCATAATCTGTATTCTTATCAGCCATAGTAAGAATTTTTACCTGAACCGGAGAGATCCATAAAGGCAAATTTCCTTGAGTTTTCTCTAACAAATAAGCCATAACTCTTTCGGTAGCTCCAGACGAAGACCGGTGAATAACCATGGGCATTTTTTCTTTATTATTTTTATCCTTATAGGTTAACCCAAATCTTTCTGGAAGTGCAAAATCTACCTGAACGGTAATAAGAGTATCTTCTTTCCCATAAACATCCCTATATTGTAAGTCCAGTTTAGGACCATAAAATGCGGCCTCATCATCTGCCTCAGTATACTCTATTTTTAATCTATCCAAAATCCCTTTCATTACTTTCTGAGAATTCTCCCATGCTGGAGGATTATCTATATATTTTTCCTTATTTTTAGGATCCCATTTTGAAAACCTGTACCAAGTATCTTTTATTTCCAATTTTTTCATAACAAATTTAATCAAATCCAAAACCTCCTCAAACTCTTTTTCTAATTGATCTGGACGACAAATAATATGTGCATCAGCTAAAGTAAACTGTCTCAACCGGGTCAATCCTCGAAGCTCTCCAGATTTTTCATTCCTAAACAAACTAGAAATTTCTGCATACTTTAATGGAAGCTCCTTGTACCCCCTTGGTTTTCTTTTGTACAAAACAAAATGAAAAGGACAAGTCATTGGACGTAAAGCAAAATCATCATTCCCTACTTTAAGAGTAAACATATCTTTTTTGTAGTGTTGCCAGTGACCAGAAACCTTGTACAAATCAGACTTAGCCATTATTGGTGTTGCAGTGTGCAAATACCCTCTTTTCAATTCCTCATCAACAACAAAATTTTCAATCTCTCTTTTTATTGTCGTTCCCTTAGGAGTAAGCAAAGGCAAACCCCCCCCAACAATTTCACTAACAATAAACAAATCTAAATCACGACCAAGCTCAATATTACTTTTCAAACCCTTAGGAGGTTTCTGAGTACTCATTTTAATTTTAGACATCTTTTTTAATAATTGTTTATGGTCAATCTCCTCTTCAACAATTCCACCAACCCTTATCTCCCTACTCAACTCACTCAAAGGATGCCCCTTCACCTTCATCTCAAACTCCTTGTAATATCCAAACGGAGCTCGATGAACCTGAAATTTTTTATCCTTCTTCAAAGCCTTTTCCGCTTCATTCAAAACTTCTATCGCGTGTTCGGGTGCAGCTAACTCACTAGACAAATGAGCATACGGATAAAGAACAATATTAAAAGCATTAACCTGCTTAGCAATATCTTTTATCTCTTCAACAAACTTCTCAACTATCTCTTTAATCGGAGAGTCATGTTTTTCAACAGCAGTCATAATTGCTAGAGCATTCTCTATCTTCTTTCCTTTTTTATCCTCCTCAGAAAGAACACCCATTTTCTTCAACGCCTTCTTCAATGGCTTGAATGAAATATAATCTGTATGTAATGATAGGAATTTCATAAAGAAGTAACAAAAAGGAGATTTATAAAATTAATTAAAATTACTAGGGAACAATTTTGTAAGCCCATTCTAGGTTCTCAAAAAATAAGTCTTTCCAATTACCAGATTCAGAAAGAAAAACTGCATAAGAAATCACCCCAACAGAGTAACTTGATTTCAATCTTCCAACAAGAGGCATCGCATGGTTTTGATCTTTAACCAAAATCGGCCATCCCCTCCCCTCAGAGAGTTTCATATCTTTTTCAACATCACCAGGTTTAACAAGCTCTACCAATTTGGAACTAACCCCAAGTTTAAAACTTCTCACACGTTTTACCTTCTCCCTCTTTACCATAAAAAACTTAGCATTCTTCCATATTTAAAAATTACTATAATAAACAGAATAAACTGGCAAAATCAAAAATTACAAAAGATAAAAAAATAAAAAAATAAAATTTATGGAGCTGTTACACTATAAGATCCAGTAACAGTATTTGACAAAGTTCCACCATTCGGCATGTATGTTACACTAATATCTCCCTTCAAAACCTGACCAGGAGAAACTAACGCAGCACAATTCACAGTAACAGTAGCTACTGTACCATCAGCAAACCCTGCAATTGCAGCCCCAGTCCCAACACAATCCCCAGTAAGTGAAATAGCACTCACATCAATTGAATTTCCTACCCCATTGCCCAAGATAAACTGTATAAATCCTACACCAGCTGCACCAGAAGTCGCCGCAATCTGATTCTGATCACAATTAAGGGGAAAATTCACAACACAAAGTGTAGGAAGACTGTCTCCAACTGAAAACACTCCAAAAGCTGCCAAAACACCGATAACTATAACTGCAGCCAAAATAGCCCAACCATAAGTCATCAAAAATTCCATAGCAGCCTGTCCTCTTTTTCTCATTATAACCTCCTTTTAATTTAATATTAATTATTATTATGTATTCAAAATACTATTTAAATGTTACTTTATTCAAAAACAAAAAATTTAAACCCCATATTTTATATCGTGGTCGTCTATACCATCGATTTTAAATAAAGAAGGCATACCCGTAACACCATGCGAAGCTGGATTGCTAGAAGAATCAAAATAAATATAATCAATGCTAGTTTTATCAAAAATTCCTAATCCCTGAGCAGAAAATTCTGACTTTTTTACAAAGCTCTCGACCCCATTTGTGTCTGGAGATAAATCTCCTTCCAATCTTTTCAAAAAACTAGGGGCCTTAGGATTAGCAGCGTAATAACTTTTATCAAAATGATCTACCAACCCTGTAGGAACCCCCCCAACAGAGTAAGCTCCTTCGTAAGGAGTTATAGAAAATTTTTTAGAGATTCTTGCAAGAGAATTAATTGTAAATAAAGGGTCCTCAAAAAAAGTTATAGGAATTAAAACAGAAATTCTTTGTTTCTTTTCCCACTTAGCTAACTCTTCCCTATCTTCCATAACAAAATCAGAAACAAGAGTCAAATTAACATTCCACGGATCACTTTGAGTAACAACCAAACTAGAATTAGTCATAGAGATATCCACATTTATTTTAGCGCCTTTAGTATTAACAGAAGAAACTAAATCCGAATAAGTTGCTCCAGTAAGAATTGTATTATTCGCCACCCCATTAACAGTTCCATTAAAAAAAGCCTCATCGAAAAACCTAGAAAGATTAGAGACATAAACCCCTTTAGAAGTTATTTCATTCTCTGCCAAAAATAAAATTCTAAAACCAGCAATATACATTTGCCGTTCCAAATTCTTTTCAACAGAAGTCAAAAAACTGTCCATAGTTGAAACACGAGTCTTTATCACCTTATCTTCTTGCAAAAGAGAAAATAATTCAAAGGTAACAAAAGTTAGTATAATCAAAAGAATTGCAGCAACAGTAAAAAACTGACCTCTTTTATTTTTTAATTTCATTTTTATTTGATCTAAAACTTTTATAAAGTTTTGTTTTCTAACCTCTTTACAAGTTTATCTACTTTTTTAAAAATCTCCTTCATTATTCTTTCAATCCCCTTAACATCCCTAGCAGAAGTATCTTTTATTTTCCAAACAATAATTTTTTCTATTTTTCCTTTAAACAAAGATTTAGGAACATTATTTGCAACAATAACTAAGAGATCAAATTTTTTATTCCAAAAATCAGTATCCATTAAACCCTTTGTTTTCTTTGTTAATTTTAGATCTAATTTTTTACCAATCCTCAAAACATTTCTTGCAGGGCCATATCCTACAAAAATCCCTGCGCTCTCGGCTTTTATATTCTTATTTTTATTCACTTTCTTAAAATAAGCCTCAGCCACCTTACTCCTAAACCTGTTATGCTTACATACAAATAATATTTTCATCTCCAAACCCTCACCTGAGCTTCGGTCTCCCAAACAAAAGGAATCCCCTCCACCTCTATAGAATTTATAGTCAAATCATCCTCGGTAAATTTAGTTTCAATCTTTCCATTAGAATTTAAATCAAGACTCAAAAGAAGATTATAAATTGCATAATCAGTAGCGTGATTATTATTATAAACAATACTAGAAGAAGTATAAGAACAAACATCCACCCCAGTGTAATCAGAAGGGAAACTCATAGTTTCATTTGTGTCATCCTCAAACTCAATTGTCCAGATACACCCTCCCGAGGAAGCCACAATAGGCGAGAAAGAAGAAATATTTTTTACAACAGAAAAAATAACTTTGTCGTACTGAGAACCCAGAGTAAGATTATTAGGTTTCAACCCCAAAGACACATTTACAGAATTATTTCCAAGAGCAAGCATACTCAAAGGAAGATTAACCACATACGGATCTCCAAGTTCTGTAAATTCTATCCCATAATCTTCTAAATCAAAAACATTCTGCCAACCAGTCCCACTATTCACATCCACCATACTTGTCCATTTAGAACCAGAATAAGAAACAACCCTTGCCCCATATGGAATAGCATTCGAAGGAAACTCAAACTCCCCAACTCCATCCGCCCCAAACTCTTCACTCTCCGCAGTTATAATCATTCCATACGGAATAGTTTTTTCATAATCAATAGAAATATACGAACTCGGATATAAATAAGTAGAAAAACCTTCCCCAACAACCGTCTGTTCATAATAAGCCGCATTAATTATCTCTTCCGCAATATCTTCATAAATAGCAATCAAATTTTCCACAGTTCCCGTATGTGCCTCCCCCATCCCACAAGAAGCCATTCCCTCTGTGGTATCTGTATCTGCCCCAGTTCCAAAAGCCACCGCATAAATCCTTATACCATAATTATTATAAGCATCACACGCAGCCTGAATTGCATCATCTCCAGCATCGTCCGCAACCCCATTTCCATTCAAATCAGGAGTATTTCCCTGCCTAGCACACTCTACATTTGCTTCCCCATCCGTCATAACAACTAAAGATCTAAACTTTCCTGCATCAGATTCAGAAAGCAATCTATCAACCCCTTCATTTATCCCACAACAAATACAAGTGCTTCCTCCCGTAACCCAGCTATCCACTTCCGCCTTTAAAGAAGCATTATCCCGAGACAGGGAATGGAAAGCAGAAGAAATAAAAGAAGTACTATAACCTATCAAACCGACCCTATTTTCATCCCCCCCATCAATTACAGCATCAATAAACACTTTATTTGCTTCCTTAGCGAGACCAATCTTATCTTCAGTCAACCAAACTCCGCCACACCAATTTTCACATGTCCACTGAGACCCACAAAATAATCCAGACTCAGAACAAAACTCTCTAAGTTGCATACTTCCACTTAAATCAGTAACAGAAAAAACATCCGCATCTAAACTAGCATTCAAAAGATAGGAAACATTCTCCAACCCCAATCTAAAAGGAATTGTAGCACCATCCATCCAAGAGTATCCTCCCAATGCCGTATAAAGGGTTGAGTTATCCAGCGTAACTTCTTCATTTGAACCGTTACCAGTATAAACAAGTGTATTCCCAATTGACAAAAAAACCTCATACGCACTGGTGTAATTTAAAAAAACCTCCAGAGAACTTAAACTTCCAGGAACAAAAAAACTATCATAAAGGTTAATAAAACCTTCAATTCCAGGAAGAGAATATTTGGTTTCTGATTCCAAGGGACTAGAATCAATATAAAAGATTTTTAAGAACCCTCCAGCAACGTAGAGATTCCCACTAGAGGTAAAGGAAAGATAATTTTTCCCAGTTACAAAACCAGAATTCAAGGTAAAAGGAAAAGGTTCGTTTAAAGAAGGGGAGTATTCAGTTGGAGAATTTCCGTTTACAGAAACATTAAAATTTCCAGAAAAAACAGCTTCTCCTTTAACTGAAGAAACTCCTTCCCCTAAATAAACAGTGATATTTCCATCCCCCACATAACCTCCAAAATAAAAATAATTTGCATTATTTTCAGAAAATAAAAAAGCCCTTGAAGAAAAACCACTAGAAGAACCATTTGCCCCGTTCCCTATTCCACTTATAATCTGTCTTGAAGTCCAAACACTCTCTGCACTAGCCATAGGAATACTACTATCTCTTGCAATTTCTTGATTATTAAAATACAATCCAACACTAAGATCCAAATCTAAACTTCCAAGCAAATTATTCGCCATATCTGCTGCCTCAGAATTAGAATTGGCATAAAACTCTCCTATCTGTTCTAAAAGAGTATTATCCAAATTAGTTATTTCTCCGCTAGAAATAAGTCCTCGCACATAACCACTATCAATCTCTCCTACTTTGAGGGTAGACAAAACCCCCACTAAATCTTCTTGAAGCGCCATATCGTGTGTTATCTGTGTAGAAGAAGGTCTAATCACAAGAACAACCCCCAAAATAATAATCAAAGCAAACAAAGCATCCAGACTAAAAAAATACCCTCTCTTCCCCCTCCTTCTTTTATAAAAATTTAACTCCATACAAACACCTTAAGTTTAGTTATTTTATTTTCATAAATAGTCAACCTGGTAATTTGAACCAAATTATCCACACTAGTAGTATTAACTATCCCCACCTCCCCCTTAGGATTCCCCCCAATCTTCATATTATCCATTGTAAAATAAAAATTATCATGGACTCCCAAAGAACCCTTCTTACCAGAATTACTCAAAGCATCAAAAGTGTCTAATTTAGTCTGATTGATTTTTCCTTCAGAAAGAATCCCAAAAACCTCTTCACTTAATAATAAATCGGAAGCCAGCTCCCCCTGATAAAATAAATCATCAAGTTGGCCTTTGGATTCTGCAGAATAATTTATAGAATAATAAAAAAGAATAATCAAACCAATCATAAAGATAACTCCGGCTATAATTAAATCAAAACTCCAAACCTGGCCTCGTTTGTTTCTTCCAAAAACTATTTTATCCACCGTTTAAAAGAACAACCCCCCCTTGTTTGGTTATATTATTCATTCCTTTTGTAAGGTTACCGGTAACATTAGAAACCCTATAAGCAAAACCAATTTTAGGCATAGAAGCATACACATTTCCTTCTGTCACATTCATAAAATAGTCCTGCCCTAAAATCTTCTCCGGAACCCTAAACTCCCGGTAATACCCCTCCGAAGAGCCAGAAGCAAGATTTATTTCATCCCGAACACTCAAAGCAGCATTTTGTAAAAGAATTTGTTTTTTTTCAAAATCCCTATCCGCAGTATTTTTTTGAATAACTCCAAAAAAAACAACAATAAAAAACATTACCCCTGCAAAGAGGACTAAAAACTCTATGGCTCCCTGACATTTTTTGGATCTTAGTTTTTTATTTTCCATTTTCACCCCTACTAAAATTAATAAAGAAAACTAATATATAAAACTAATCAATAAGTTAATTTTATATACAATCCCTCCCTAAATATTCCATGAGAGAAAAGGTGATTATTTTTCTTATCGGCCTAGGACTTTTAGTAGTAATAATCGGAGTTTTTATGCTTGCTAACAATGGAGAAGAAAAAAATTTCTTAAATAAAATAGCAAATCTCTTTACAAGTGAAGAACCTAAAAATACGGAACAAACCACGCCGGGGGGAAGTACAAGTTCCTCAAGCTCAAGTTCTTCTTCTGGATCAAGTTCTGGAGGAAGTTCAAGTTCTTCTGAAGGATTATCAACCCCCGATTGTGAAACCGAACCCCTAAGTTACTCTCTTCTAGCCATAAATAAAACCGAAACCTGTAACTCAGAACAAAATGAAATTTGCTTAGATAAAACAATTCTATGTAGCTTAGATGTTAGAAACAGAGATAAAAAAGCCGCAGGAAACTTCAAAATAGAACTCAAATTTCTTCAAGAGGGAGGAAGTATAAGCGAACCTATTGAAAAAATAGTCCACCTAGTTTTCCTCGAGCCCGAGGCTCAAGAGCACCTTGAAGATTCTACAACAATCCAAAGCACTGGAGAAGAGGGCATTGCTAACAAAAATATAAACTGTTTTTACAACACACTAGAAGTTCCAGAAAAGTGCATTAACTAAATACTAACTTATAGATAAATAAGTCGGAGTAGCTTCTAAAGTTAATTTCTTAATTCCTTCGCCAGAAGTAATTGTTCCCTGAATCGGGACTCGGCTTTCAAAAACTCTAAGATCGTCAATGGGAGAACTCGTGCTAAAATTTATGACCAAACTATTTGAGATTATATCAATATCATTGACTCCAGAAGGAAGATAAAGATTAACCGTACTTTTGCTTGGCTCACCTGCAAAAAACACAGATTCGGCAGAGTTTAAAAGCTGAGTAGCAAAAGCCTCGATTTGATTTACCTTTACCCTATCTTTTATTTTATCAGAATAAAAAACAGCTATAACCAAAACAGAAAGAATAGCAAAAGTAACAAAACCAACAATTAGCATATACTCTATCCCAACTTGTCCTCGATTAAAATTTATTCTTTCCCCCTCCATTTTTATTCGTAAGGTTTATATAACTCTTCAGCTATAAATAATCAGAGAAGTATATAAACATTTTTAGAGAATGGTTAAGAAAAGAGGGTTTACAATAGTAGTATTTTTAATTGTGTTATTGGTAGGAGCAAATATTTTTCTTTACACTAAAAATAAAGAAAGCGGATATCTAAATCTTACAGGAAAATACTTTGAAAGCCTTCCAGACCTTCCAGGAGGACTAAACCTTTCTGTTATAGCTTTTATTCTTCAGTGGATAATTCTTTTGTCAATTCTATTTTTTGCCTACTCAAAATTTATTCAACATAAAAAACATGAAGAAAATCTGAATATAGATTTCAGCGCATTTAGGAGTAAAAAAACTAGGTCCAAAACAGATTTAGATGTTCTCTATCAAATAATTATGGATAAAAAAAGCCTAAGTGTGAATTTAATCGCAAAAGGGTTTAACATAACAAAAGAAAAAGCTCTTGAATGGGCAAAAATTTTGGAGAACCATGAACTAGTAAGCATAGAGTATCCAGCATTTAGTCCTCCAGAGGTAAAAGTATATGAAAAAGAAGAACCAGAAAATAAAAAGAAAAAAGAACCTGAAAAGAAAGCCAATAAAAAAGACAAAGAAAAGAAAAACAATAAAGAGGAAGTCGCTCCAAAAAAAGAACTTCCAAAATTTAAAGGGCTTACAAACCAAGAACCTGCCTTTATCAGAGAAAATAGGTAAAATAGTAGGAAACAGAAAAATACAGGTTCCAGGTGAAGAAAAAAGACTAATCATAAAACCAGTTGTAACCAGAGTAAATACCCCTGTTCAAACACAGAAGCCCCCAACTCCTCAGGAAAAAGTTTCTCCTTCTCAACAAATCCGACCAATAGCCCCACCAGTACAAACTTACCCCCCAAAAGAAAAAGAAACCCCAATAGAAACTCACGAAGACTACCAAGTCCATGTAGACAGAGCAATAATAAGAATTAAAATACAAAAAACAGAAAGAGGATTATCATACAATCTTTTTATTCCAGAAATAGATAAGGGAACTAAAGCGCTTCTTGATGAAATAAGACAAGAGTTAATTACATTTACAAACATTTCTGTAGGAGAAATGGCAGATAAAAAAGCCGTTTCAAGAATGAAAGAAAAATTTATGATTGACGCAGACCGAATATTAAAAGAAAAAATTCCAAACATAACCCCAGAAACTCTAGACTTTTTAATAGGAATGCTCATGCAAGAAATGATGGGTCTAGGAAAAATAGAATTCCTCATCAATGATCCAAATTTAGAAGAAATAGTAATAATAAGTAGCAAAGAACCGGTGAGAGTCTATCACAAAACAAAAGGGTGGCTCCTCACAAACATCACACCAGAATCTGAAGCCCAAATAATAAATTATTCAAATATTATTGCCAGAAGAGTGGGAAGACAAATTAGCGTTCTTACCCCTCTCCTTGATGCACATGTTGTTACAGGAGACAGAGCCAACGCGGTTCTCTATCCAATTTCCACAAAAGGAAACACAATAACAATAAGAAAATTTGCAAGAGATCCTTTTACAATAGTACACTTAATAGAAAACAAAACTGTGAGTTCGGAAATTGCTTCCCTCATATGGCTAGCAATAGAATACGAAATGAATGTCCTCATTTCTGGTGGAACCGCCTCAGGGAAAACAGTTTTCCTTAATTCCTGTATGCCTTTCATTCCCCCAAATCACAGAATCATTAGTATGGAAGATACAAGAGAGCTTATGCTCCCAGATTTCTTATACTGGTGCCCACTAGTAACTCGTTCTCAAAATGCTGAAGGCAAAGGTGAAGTAAGCATGTTAAATCTTCTAGTAAACTCTCTAAGAATGAGGCCAGATAGAATTGTATTGGGGGAGATGCGGCGACAGCAAGAAGCAGAAGTTCTATTTGAAGCCATGCATACCGGACACTCGGTTTATGCAACAGTACACGCCGATACAGCAAACGAGACCATTCGTAGGCTAACCAATCCCCCAATTAATGTTCCTCCAAACATGTTAGGAAATGTAAACCTAAATGTGATTATGTTTAGAGATAGAAGAAAAGGAATAAGAAGAGTTTACCAAGTAGCAGAGTTTATGCCAGGAAAAGACAGCGTAACCGCAAATATCCTTCACAGATGGGTTCCTGAAACAGACAAATTCGTCACACACAACAAAAGCTTAGCTTTCTTCGATGAATTGGCTAGACACACCGGAATGTCAGAAACAGAAATAAAACAAAATACAGAAGAGAAAAAAAGAATTCTTGAATGGGCAATTAAAAATAATACAAAAGACCTAAGCTCTGTAGGAAAAATAATGAATCTCTACTACACAAACAAAGAAAGATTAAGAGCAATAATGATAAATAATCGTGCAGACCTCATAAAAACACCCCCCCTAAAAGAAGGAGATAAAATAAACAGGACAATCCCTTCCGTGGAAAGAAAAGAGGGGATCTAAAATGCAATTTAAAATCCCACTTGTTCCTTTTGCGGACATAGAGATTCTTAAAAGAAAAAGCAAAAAATTCCTCAGATTTTCTTCTTCAAAAAAAGGAAAAATAGATGAGTACCTAAAAGATTCTGAAGAAAAAATAAACAAAAGACAGTATCTTGCAATATGTTACAAGGCTTTTGCAATGAACCTCTTAATTCTATCAGTTGTTCTAACTTCTATCCTGGGACTCTTGAGTGCAAATCAATTTTACGTTTACGGGTTGGGTTCTGCAATTCTAATTTCTGGGTTCATTTTAGCAAACCAACTAAATTACCCTAGAATGTTTTCTCTAAATAAAGCTAAAAGCATAGAAAAAAATCTAATATCAGTTCTCCAAGACATGATGGTTCAAATCAATTCAGGAATACCAATGTTTCAAATCCTATTAAATATTGGGGGGGCCGATTACGGGGAAGTTACAGAAGAATTCAAAAAAATAACAAAAGAAATTAATGCCGGAATTTCTCAAATAGATGCCATAGAACAACACGGAAAAGTTACATCTTCCAAATACTTAAAAAGAGTGCTATGGCAAATAAGCAATGGAATGCGAGCAGGAAGTGATATGTCAATTGTAATGAAAGAAGAAATTAGATCCCTAAGCGAAGAACAAGCGATTCAAATACAACAATACG
>Ga0066639_10002620_pt1 | contig 15696 bp, 17 predicted proteins | sample CryGeyCG2114_010_2_FD_59504 | JGI IMG/M metagenome (GOLD analysis project Ga0066639, IMG submission 59504) | Groundwater microbial communities from aquifer - Crystal Geyser CG10_big_fil_rev_8/21/14_0.10 | ecosystem: Environmental > Aquatic > Deep subsurface > Groundwater | place: USA: Utah...
AAACAAAAAAGGCCCCGATTAGGCCTTATAGCCTAATTATAACACGTCATATACTTGACTGTCAAGTATTATTGTTGTCCTATTGTCACACACTAAATATGGCCTCGTTAAGCAGTATGATAGAATATGACTATTAGATTTAACCGAAGAAATTATGTCTATTTATGAAGCACAAAAGTTTAATATTCCAGAGATAAAAGGGGTATCTTCAAAGCAAATAGAAGAACACCTAAAGCTTTACAATGGATACGTGACCCACACTAATAAAATCCTGGACCAAATCAATCTGTGGAAAGGAGATGAGGAAAATACATATTTAAAGTCAGAGCTTCAGAGAAGGCTTGGTTTTGAATTCGACGGCATGAGAAATCATGAATATTATTTTGGTGCCCTTGAGGGAGGCCCAACTCCCCCACCAGAAGGAAGTACCTTTGTAGAGGCAATAAACAAACAATTCGGCGGAGCGAAGGAGGCCAAGGAAGAATTAATGTCTGTCGCTTTAAGTAGAGGTTCTGGTTGGGCAATGATGTATTGGGATAAAAAATATAACAGATTCCAGAATGCTTGGGTAGACGAGCACCACATGGGAGCTTTGTCCTCATTAAATATTATTATTGCAGTTGATATGTGGGAACACGCATTCATGGTTGACTACCTACCAGGAGAAAAAAAGAAATATTTTGATTGTTACCTAGAGGCGATAAACTGGGTTGTTATAGAAAAATGGTTTAAAGAAGCATCTACTTCTTAGACTCCATCTCTCCATTGGCTTTAATTAGATAAATAATCGAGACAATGTATAAAACAAAGACCGCCCACATTGGGAAGGACTCTATTTTAATTGAAGCGAAGGAAATTCCAGAGAATAGTTGGACAACTTTTATTTGTAAAAACAATAGTAAGTAAGAAGGAATGGATGGAAGGAATGACAAAGTTAGAGAAATGACTCCCATGATAGAGGTTATAAACCCAAAAAGCATTGAGAGAGGCACCAAGGGTAGAACCAAAATGTTTGTAACAGGAGCAATAAGCGATATCTCTCCAATCATATATAAAAGAGCTGGTAAAACAAAAAGCTGCGTGGCAAGCGTTGAGGACAAAAGTGTTCTGATTTGAAACCTGTCAGAAATAAAGTGCAGGCGTTTTGATATTATGGGGGATAAATAAATTAAACCAACTGTAGCTGTAAAGCTAAGTTGGAAAGACGGATCATAAAGAATAATTTTGGGATTATGTAGAATCATAAAAAAAACTGCAATAAATAAAGCCCTGACCACAGAAAATCGTCTTGAATATAGACGCCCAAACACTGCAATTATAGCCATGATACTGGCACGTATGATGGTTGCGGAAGCCCCGGTCATTATTGCAAAAGAAATAATGGAGATGATTCCGAGCGAAGAGCTGATGTGCATGGGAAGAAACGATAGAGCCCTAAAAATCGTCTCCGCGATGATTGTGACGTTATAACCAGACAGGACAACAACGTGTATTAACCCAGTTCTACGAAAATCCCTCTCTAGATCTTTGCCTAGAGATTCTTTTTTGCCAAAGAGAAGTCCCCCAAGATACTCCGATTCAGGAGATGGAATAACATTATTAATTTTATTGATTAAATAATTCTTTAAGGAAAAGAGAGGCTTCTTGGCAGAAAAACCTCCCTCTTCTAATACCTCGATTTTGGGAAACAACATCTCGTAGTAAACACCGTCTTTTGATAGATAGTTTATATAGTCAAACTCTCGATCCGTGTCGGTTGTAAAATTTTCTGGTAGTCTGACAACCCCTGTGACAGAAACATTTTGGCCATATTTTATTATTGATGTTTTTTCTGTAATAACTAGAATTTTCTCTTTTTTATTTTTTGATTTTAAAACAAACCTCAAGGAATTTTCAGTAACTGACGGCTCTAGGGCGACTTCCCCTAAAACAGATATGGATCTGCCAACCTCACTTTCAAGAAAATATTCTCTTATTAAAGAAATTTCTGTTCTAATCAGACCCAATCCAAATATAATAATCAGGGCGCATATCAAAACGTTTTTCTTATTCAAGAAGAAGAGAGTGATAGATATAAAGAAAAGGAAAAATATAAAAGAGGTTCCTAGATTGAACAGGAACCTGAAAACTATACCGAGAGCGAATGAAGTGACAAAGAAATAGAAAAAAAAGTTAGATACCAAGTCCCTTTTGTTCTCCATGATCCATTGCTTCATTAGCCAGGCCATCAGCTAAATTATTCTCTTCTCTTCTTATATGTTTAAAAATAGTTTTAGGAAAATCTTTGACACGTAAATTCCATATTTTTATAAACTGAGGATACAATTTTTCTTCCTTAATCTGGTATTCTCCAGAAAGTTGTTTCTGAACAAGTTCGCTGTCTAAACGAAACTCGAAAGACATGTTGAGAGCGTTCTTACCAAAGAGTTTCTTAAGCTCTGCAAAAGCAGTAATGACAGCTTCGTACTCAGAAAAATTATTCGTAGCTACCCCTATACTTTTAGATGCTTTTTTTAGAATTTGACCTTTTTCGTTTGTAATAACGACACCAACACCTGCATTTCCTGGATTGCCACGAGAACCACCATCTGTATAAATTATTACCTTGTTCATCTTTTTGTTCATCTCTATTATCTATAAAGTGATTGTATTACTAGCTCAGTATATAACCATATTCCATACATCTAAATGATATCAACAATCCGTAGGCGGAGCTCGGGGTAATTTCTAAAATACGACTCCTCGAGAGAGGCCACAAGATTAATTGGACTACCCTCAGAGACTTCAGAAGAAAAGCTATTTTCGTCTGAGAAAAAACTTATGGCCTGAATATTTTGACTAGAGGTAAAATTGAGCTTCAAATGTTCTTTGTTTTTCCCAAATTTCTCGATACTTTTAACCAACAGGTTGTTGATTAAAAAAACAGGCTTTGGGTTCCCCGTCCCAAACGGCGCCAAACGTGAAATTTCGTTATATAAATTTCTATTTATCTTTTCAATCGGAAGGACCGCATCGATTAGTGAGCTATCGTCTTCGTCTGGCCCGTCTGTCTCTTCAAAACTTTTTAATAATTCTTCCTCAAGAAAATGAACATTTTTGTTCAATATACCAAAACCACCAGAAAACTTATGGCCACCAAAATGGATAAAAAAATCCTTTGGTAATTTGTGCATTAAAGAGAAAACGTCTGTTTTTTGTTCAGAACGACAAGAGCCCCTAATTTCTTCGTAGCCATTCTGCCCCCATAAAAAAACAGGCCTATTAAACTCATTAGCCAGGTTACCCGCAACCAAACCTAAAATTGAAGGGACCCATTTCGTGTTCCCTGCCACAATTATTTTTGGTATTTCTCCTCTTTTAGATAATTTACTTTTTATCTCCTTAACCATCGAAGCGGTAATTACTTTTCTCTTGTTGTTGAGCTCTGTTAGTTTTTTTGCTCCGGCTTTTGCCTCAGCTTCTTCTTCAGACTTTAACAAATTAAAGGCGGTATACACATCGTCCATTCTTGAAGCAGCATTTATCCTTGGAGTGACTACAAAACAAATATCGTCTTCGCTAAGTTTATCGCGATGTAAATAAGCTTCCTCATATAGACTAATTAGCCCTGGTCTTCTGGTTTTCCTTAGAACAAGAAGCCCGTAATAGGAGAAAGTCCTATTCTCTCCATTAAGAGGGACCATGTCAGAAATTGTGGCTAGTCCAACCATATCTAAGAGCCACTTGTCCCACCCGCTTTTAATATCAAACCCTCCCTCCTGTATTAAAACCTGTACGAGTTTAAAAATTACTGCAGAGCCACATAACTGTTTGAAAGGATATTTGTCTCCTTTTTGATTTGGATTAACGATGGCATAAGCGTCAGGGACAACAGCCCCTGGTAAATGGTGGTCGGTAATAATAACATCTATTTTTAGTTCTTTAGCCTTCTTAACCTCTTTAATATCATTAATACCACAATCTATTGTGATAATAAGTTTAAAACCTTTTTTTTGAAACTCGATGACAGCTTCATTGTTTAATCCAAAGCCCTCATCATTTCTGTGTGGGATATAATTTTCAAAATTCTTGAAACCAGCTTTTTTAAAAAAATCATGAAGAATGACTGCCCCAGGAATACCGTCAGCATCATAATCACTGTAAATAAGAATCTTTTCATTCCTTTTTATGGCATCAAGTATTCTTTTGGAAGCTTTTTTAATATCCTTTAGCAAATAAGGATCGTTGGTATCTCTTTCATATTCTGGATTCAAAAAGCTTTCTGCCCCATCTTTTGTGACAATATCTCTATTAAAAAGAAGATTCTGAAGAATCTCGGAGTAGCCAGAGAGTTCCTTCTTAACATTTTCTGGCGCACTCTCTCGAATTCGGTAGTTCTTCATAATTAAGCTATTTTAACATATACTAAAAACATCATGGACAACTGTATTTTTTGTAAGATTGTAAGTGGAGAAGCTCCCTCAATAAAGGTATTTGAGGATGAAAATATCTTGGCATTCGTCCCAATAGAAAAAGTCTCTCATGGGCATACATTGGTAATTCCAAAGAAACACTCGGAAAATATTTTTGATATAGACGAAAACATTCTAAAAAAACTAATCGGGGTTGTAAAAGATCTTAGTAAAAAAGTTGTTCGTGAAAATAATGCATCAGGAGTCAATCTACTTAACGCGTCGGGAAAAGATGCTCAGCAATCAATATTTCATTTTCATTTTCATATAGTGCCAAGGTACCGTGACGATGGTTTGGATATGTGGATTAAACAAAGTCTTTAGTTTGTTGCTATAGCATCTTATTGTCATACGGCAATAATGAAGAGTAGTGGGATACTCGTTCGATGTTTATCACTTGGAGGACGGTCCTCCAAGTTGGGGTATATACTATTATTGTTTAAGTGCTTCTATACCAGGAAGTGTTCCGTCATAAATAAACTCTAGAAGAGCTCCCCCAGCAGTAGAAATAAAGTCAAAGTCTTTCTCAAGATTCAGTTTCGAAATAACCGCAAAAGTGTCCCCTCCCCCAACTACAGATTCAGCAGGGCTTTTAATAATTGCTCTAGCTAAGTCAATCGTTCCGTCTCGAAAGCCCTTCTCGTAGTCTCCTAATGGGCCATTCCAAAGAATAAATTTCGATTCAGAAATAAGTTTCTTCAAGTCAGCCAGCGCCTCGCCCCCAATATCAAGAATATGGTCATTTGCCTCTACTTCTTCCGGTCTTTTCACAAAAATGCCTTGGGAATTCCGCACAGTGACATCTTTGGGCAAAAACAGATTTTTTTGATCTATATAGTCTTTAAGGCCAAAATCTTTGCCAGAGACAAGAGAAATCCCTGTTTCATAACCCTTTAGCTTGAAGAAATCATTAGCTAAAGCCCCAGCAGCATAAACAAAATCAGCCCTATCAAGATACTTAACAATGAGTGGAATTTTAGTATCAAATTTTGCTCCTCCAAGAATAAATAGAAACGGTCTAGGAGGGTTTAGAACTTTTGAAATATTTTTAACCTCCTCTTCAAAAAGAAGTCCTGCGTATGAGGGCAACAATTTTGGTAACCCAACAATTGAAGCATGTTCTCTGTGACAAACAGAAAAAGCGTCATTTACATAAATGTCGCCCATCGAGGACAACTCGTTCGCAAAATTTATGTCGTTTGATTCTTCTCCCGGATTAAGTCTTAGATTTTCAAGTAAAACAACCTCCCCGTTTTCAAGGCTGTTAACAGTCTGTAAAACCTCCTCTCCAACGGTCTTTTTTAAGAATTTTATATCTATATATTTTTTTAATTCTTCAAAAACCGGCGCGAGCGTATTCGACTCCGGTAGATAAATGTGAGCAATAATAATTACTCTCGCCCCCTTGTCTCTTAGAAATTCAATTATGGGTAGAGATTTCCTAATTCTAAAATCGTTTTCGACTCTACCGTTTTGAATGGGTGTATTGAGATCTAAACGCAAAAGAACCTTCTTACCCTTCAAATCGTCAATGTCTTTGATGCTCTTAATTCCTTCCATATTATTTAATTGAATTTGTTATCTTGATAATCTCTAGAAAACTTTCCGGAAGAAGGCTTTGATTTCCAACCAATAGTCCATCGACTTTACCTTCTTGAATCAACTCTTCAGTTGTTTCGGGGGATGAAGAGCCTCCATAAATAATGGTAACACTCATTCCCAGCTCCCCATACAATTCATTTAAAATCTTATGAATATACAGTTTCATTTGATAGAGTTCGTGTGCAGACATAGCCGTGTGAGCGCCCCCTCCAATAGCCCAAACAGGTTCGTAGGCAACAATAATTTTTGAAAGCTTTTCTTTTCCAATACCATGAAGCGATTCTCCTATCTCATGTTTCAAAAAAACAAGATACTCGCCCCTATCATCCCTAATCTCTTCTCCAACACACAAAATAACATTGAGCCCAGCACCAATAGCTGCTTTAATTTTTTTATTAACAATTTTATTTGTCTCGCCCTGAGATCTTCTCTCTGAGTGTCCTAAAATTACATAGTCTGCTCCTATATCAACAAGTTGGTCGGGAGAAATTTCCCCTGTAAATGCTCCTCGGCTTTCTGAGGAAGAGTCTTGGGCTCCAAAAAGAATCCTCTTCCCAGAATAGGTTAGCAAAAACTCACTTAAATATATATACGGTGGACAAAGTATTGTCTTCACATTCTTATATAGAGGAGCAGTTTTTTTTATCTTTTTAAATAATTTATCAGCATCAGATAAAGTCTGTGGGTTCATTTTCCAATTGCCAACAATGTATTTCTTAGCCATGACAGTTATTCTACACTACTCTACCTCCTCCCAGCTATTAAGCTCATATCCACCACCTGGGCCACTCTTAAAATTCACGTCTACTAAGCCTGATTCGTAAGTAATTACGGCGTTATTATCAAGAAATATTCTACTGGCTGTCGCTTGATTCGCCCCAGAATTATTTGAAAAAGTTATACCTCCTTTCTGAGCGTTAAGAATGACCGCACCAGCATTATTTGAGACACTAATGGCATTGTCACTGCTACTGTTGCTCAATAATAGTATATAACTTCCCTCTGTACCCGAACCTTGAAAGCTCGTATTGTTTGAAAGGCTTGCGTTCCCATCACAAAATATCACTTCGCTATCAGGGCCATAACTTGCGTCCACCTTTATTATTGAATTATTTGAGGTAGTAATGTTCCCAACAACCCAAACTTTACCTGTGAGTTTGAGAGTGGCATTATTCCCAAATGTTAGGTTCCCAGTAATTTTTACCGGACCAAGAGATTCAGCTCCTGAAACAGCATAATTTCCTTCAATAATACCACCTGCTTCTGCTTCGGCTTTCCATTCATCAATCTCCGAATCTGAAATTGGATAAGGCTGTGTCTCTGGATTAAGCCGAGAGGTATCACATGTCTTGTTATTGCCACTTCCTGACTGACAATACAGTGGGCCCGTTACACTTGTGCCGGTTACAGTCTCTGCCCAAGCTTCATCTACTCCAGTCGTTCCTACGCTAACGTCAGCTATCAGGCCACCAGCCGAAATGGCCGACCCAGTTACAAAGGCGCCGGCATCTCCAAGAATCTGTCCGTTTGAATAAACGTTGCCATTAACACCGGCATTGTTATCCATAATAAAGCCTCCGAGACCAGACTGAACACCAAAGTTAAATGCTGCCCCATCTCCTAAGGTTAATGCTGTCTTAACATTTCTCACAAGAGAGTCGCTTGTTGCATTCGATGTAATAACCTTAGACCCAAAACTGTCTGTAATAGTCGTCGATACAATAGAAGAACCAATTGTTAAGTCCTCAGAGTCAGAGACCAGCATTCCATTTTTTAGTCTAAAAATCACGTCCTCTTGCCCAGACTCTGCTAAAAAATAGCTCTCTTTGGAAGACATTGTATTATGAGAAAGTTTTGCTTCTCGACTAACTGAGCTCGAAACCCCAATAATCATCGTTGTAGAAATAAGAAGAAAGAAAATAACTGAAGTTATGACCGCCTGTCCTTTATTTAATTTTTTGTACTTTAAATTAGTCATCAGATTTAATATGAACCTCTTAAAACGACAGTTGAATAGAAGTTTTCTTCCTTAATAACATTTTTCTCTGTACCCCTGAGAGTCATTTCAATTTTTACCGTCTCTCCGTTAGTTCCCATTCTGTGTCTAAAAACAAGATTAGTAACCTCAATATTATCTCGAGTTAAAGAACCTAGAAGAACACCTCCTACATCCAGCATAAGCGCCCCATTATTAACATAAAAATCAAGAGTTGTAGAAGAACCATCAATTGTTGCATTTAGGACAAGTTCTCCCGGACTACTACCAATAACACTAGAGCTTGTATTGACACTTTCGGCCGAACGTATGTCTCTTGTTAGTCTTTCCAGGGCAAGAGAGGCTGAATTGTTAATATCATTTGTAAGTTTTATTGAGCGATAGGAGCGAGAGAGAACAAGGAGAGTATTCACTACGATTACAAAAACAATAGAGAGGATGGCTGTGTAAACAATCATTTCAATTAAGGTAAAGCCACTTGATGATTTGGTCATATTTTCTCTTTTGACTTCCTTTTGTTTGAAACCTGGCATAGTGTTAAAAAATGTCTGCTAAATAAAAGCTAATCGATTTGGTTGTTGTAGCAGCCCCCTGAACCCATTCCACATTTACAGTAAAAAATTTAGCCCCGGGGTCAAGCGTGCCCGAAGTAGCAATGTCATCATTTACATCGCGATAGACATTAAAAACCTCAAATTTTCGATAAAATACTTCGTCAACACTTGCGAGCGTAGAAGTGGCCCAAACTACTCCGTTAAAAGAGAGCCCGTAATCTATTCCCGTTGAAAGGCCAGATATATTTTCCCAACTTTCGTCTCTCATTGATCGAATAGCCTCAACTCCCTCTTCGAGAAGATAAGCGGCTTGAATTTTTTTTGTGTTTTTAAAAGTAACGCCTAAAAAAGTATTGTACGCAGAAATAAGACCAATTAAGGATATTGAGATAATAGAAACTCCTACAATTATTTCAATCAGGCTTACTCCACGAGAGGAGCTCGGTACCTTCTGGTCTCTGTGATTGCCCAAGCTAAGCGATCTAGATTTTGCTTTTACAGTCGTCATCGAACAATTCCTGTTTTTTCAATAGTAATAACTTTTATATTCGAGGCGTCTAATAAGCTTTGTAACGTAATGGTGCCACTCTGACTAGTCTCTCCCGAGAGACGCTTAAATGAGACGGATGTCGTCCCGTTTGGTAGATTGATATCTGAAATTAAGACTTTTGGATGAAGCTTCACTATAATATTGTCTGTGCTAGAGGTGGCATAAAACTCACCTTTAAATAAAATCATCTCGTCGGTGTTAAACCTAACTCCATACTTCGACGAATCCTTAGAAAAAAGGGTTTCCTGCCTGGCCTTTTCCAAAAGAGAAATGGTATTAGCAAACTCTCTATTTAACGCCTCCGCCTCATCAAAAGAGCGAAACAATCTCATCGCCCCTGAAGTCACAACGATGAGAATTGAAATGACGATGATGACTTCAACAAGAGTAAGTCCTTTTTTTTTATTCATTGTATTAGAGCCCATCAACTAAGGAATACGTTGGAGTAATCATAGAGAGGGCAAAAAAACCAACGGCCGCCCCGATAAAGACCATCAAAAATGGCTCGATGATGGTCGACATATTTTTAGTTTTCTGGTCAATGTCTTCCTCATAAAAAATAGCAATCCTTTGCAACATGTCAGACAATTTGCCCGTCTCCTCTCCAACGCTAATCATCTCACTAACAAAGATAGGGTAAATATCCGAGTGCTCCTCAAAAATCTTCGACAACAAAACTCCCTTCTGAACCTTGGCTTCAGCTTCGACCAAAACTTCCTTGTAGTAGGAGTTCTGAACAACATCTTTTGTAATGTTTATTGAGGTGACTACTTCAACTCCAGAGGACAAGAGGGATGCGAGAGTTCTGGCTGTTCTCGCAGAGTTTGTTTCCTTAACCAACCCAGATATCAGTGGTATATGTAAGAAAAGGTAATCAAAAAATCTTTTTCCCTTGGGATTCTTAAAAAGAGCATAGATTCCAAATATGATTCCCAAAACTATAAGCATGAAAAACAGAGTATAATCCTTCAAAAAGTCACTTATAAATATAATAATTTGGGTTGATGTTGGTAATTCGACTTCAAGCTCCTTAAAAGTTGCGGTCAAAGTTGGGACAACATAAATAAGCATTAAAACCCCGATAACAAGCATAACCGAGAGTATAATACCCGGATACATTAGAGCTCCTTTAACTTTTTTCTTAAGCACATAAGTTTTTTCCATTTGAGTCGAAACAATCTTAAGGGATTCAGACAAACTACCACTTTCTTCCCCCGCCTTAACCATTGAAACTAATATCCTAGAAAATACCTCTGGATGCCTCGATAATCCCCCGCTTAAGCTTTCACCCTTTCTGATGGCCTCCTGCAATTCATTTAAAACTTTCTTAAATTTTTGATTCTTTGTTTGCCTTTGCAAAACAAATAATGCACGGGAGACCGGTAATCCAGCCTCAATCATTGCACCTAGATTTTTGGTAAAAATTATTACGTCGTTTGTCTTTACTGTACTAAAACGAGCATTAAGTTTTTGAAAATTAAAAGAGAAGCCTCCCTTTACCTCCTCAAGGGAAACAAGTGTGGCTTCTTGCATTTTTAACATGCTGTAAACCGCTGAACGGCTTTCTGCCTCCATTTCTTTTTCAATTCGAGAACCGTCTTTTTGTAATAAAGTTGCTTTAAATTTCATACTTATTCCGAAACGACTCTTAAAACTTCTTCTAGAGTTGTAATACCTTGAGCAGCTTTGAAGAGGCCGTCCTCTATCATTGTCATCATTCCTTCTTTTTTCGCCTGCTCCTCAATTTCCTCAGCAGTTGCGCCTTTCATAATTAGTTCCTTAATTGTATCAGTTACCTTCAGGACTTCATGTATACCAGACCTGCCTTTATATCCATCAAGGCACTCGGCCGACTCCTCTGCCTTAAAAAAGGGGACTTTCGACCAAGAGGTTATCCCTTTATCAACCAATTTTTCTTTTTTAAACAATTCTAAAAGTCTCTCAAGGTCGACAACTTCTTCTAATTGTGAGATCTCTGACTTTGTTAAATATCTTTTTTCTTTACTTGGGCAAAGTCGCCTAACTAGCCTCTGGCCTATAATCACCTTTAGGGTTGAGACGAGAAGAAATGGCTCTGCTTCCATATCAAGAAGTCGTGGAATTGCACCTGCAGCTGAGTTTGTGTGTAGAGTTGATAAAACTAAGTGCCCTGTTAGAGAGGCGTTAATTGCAAGAGCGGCAGTTTCGTTGTCACGAATTTCTCCAACCATTATTATATCCGGGTCCTGCCTAACAAGGGTCCGAAGACCGTTAGAAAAAGTAAAGCCGATATCCGGTTTAACTTGGGTCTGGTTAATTCTGGGAACCTGATACTCAATTGGGTCTTCAATGGTTGAAATATTTACATCAGGACTGTTGAGAATATCCAAAATAGAGTAAAGGGTAGTGGTCTTACCAGATCCAGTCGGACCAGTAGTTAAAATCATTCCTGTTTTTTGTTTTGTGGCTGAATGTATCCTTTCTAAACTTTCTCCATGAAAGCCTAGTTCATCAAGAGAGAATGTCGCTGAACTCTCTTTTAAAAGCCTCATGACTGTTTTCTCTCCATAATAAGTGGGTAGAATTGAAACACGGAAAGAAACCTTCTGCCCATCCGTCTCGATTTTGAAACGGCCATCTTGAGGTAACCTTTTCTCGTCTAGCTTGAGGTTGGATAAAACCTTTATCCTGGCTGTAATTCCAGAATGAGCGTTCCTTGGGAGGACCATAGCGTCGTGCAAAATTCCGTCTATTCTATATCTAACAAGAAGGTCCTTTTCAGTTGCTTCGACGTGTATATCTGAAGCGTTCTGAATAATAGCGTGCTTTAAAAGAGTATCGACTATACGCACTATGGGTAAATCCTCTGCTAGCTTCTTTAGTTCGTCTTCACTTACGCCGTCTTCTGCGTCTGACACACTTTTAATAGACAATAACTCCTTTTGGATAATATCACCGAATTCGGCCTTGAGACTTTTTTGATATTGAACCAAGCCACTCTTTATAGAGTCTGTGTCAGTAAGACGAGGTAATATTTTTAATCCAACTTTTTTCTTTACGAAATCGATAGATCTAAGGTCGTCTACGTCAAGCATCGCAACTTCCAGAGAGTCTCCACTTTGTTTAAATGCCACAACGTTATGGCTTCTAGCAATCGGTTCTGGTATAAGAGACAGAACTTCAAAGTCTATTTTTGCATTCTTCAGATCAACAAATGGGATGCCAAGAATATTAGCCTGCAGACGACGAAGGTCGTCTTCGGATAATTTGCCACGACCAACTAAAACATCCCCAACCTTTATGTCTTTTTTTGCGGCCTCTTTCTCCGCATCATTAAAATCAGCTGTTGTAACCAAACCAGAATCAAGAATAAAACTTTTTAATTGATCTCCTCCAATATGCATATATTTAATTATACAAATAAGATGCGTTACTAAAAAGTATAAAAAAGGAAAACACCCGCGCTGACTTACGTCGTGCGGGTGTGTCCTAGACTGAAGAAAAATCTTCTGAGTTAGCTTCCGTTATTTGCCGAGCCTCCTCTAGTCGCGGTGACAATAGAAGTAACAGCTGTCTCACAGCCGACACCTGCTCTTCACTTAAGTCTCCGAGCACTTCTCGAACCTCTAGAAGAGCCGCTTCTAGCTTCTCTGATTCTTCAAGGGTCGTGATCTTTCTCCCTAGGAAGGAGCGAAGATCGTTCACGATTTCCTTTATTGGACGCATCTTCTTTCTCCTTGTAGAAGGACGAAAACTACCACCAAATTACTTGTTTATGACAACAAAGTCAAAAGCAAATAAGTAAGCTTGGATTAGAGCCTAAAATAAGGCACTAATTAACTATTTTATTTCGTAAATAATTTCAACAGTTGAAATAATTTCGCTTTCTCCAACTGGAATTTCTGGCGCATAGGAGCCACCATCAGTACCATAGCCAAGCTCTTCATCAAATGACTGTGCCTTTGCATAAGCATAATTGTAGTTATTCCCCTCATAGAAACTAACAACTCTGACGAGTTTTACACCTAAATCTTTAGCAAGTGTTTCTGCTTTATCTTTAGCGTCATCGATTGCCTCCTTTCTGGCTTCCCTCATCAATTCATCCCTATTTTCGATATCAAAGGATGGGCCATTTATATTTGATACATCTGTGCTTCCCAAAACTTCTAAAACCTCTCCAGCTCTTTCAATTTTTCTAACTTTTACAGAGACCGTTTGTGACGCTTCATACCCAACTAAAACCCTCTCTCCCCCTGTAGGAGGGCAGGCAAAACCATTTGGGCAAATTCTTTGCTCTTGGTAATATTCGTAACGCGGATAGATATTATAGCTAAGTGTGTTTAAATCTTTTTTATCAATACCCAGATCCTTAAGAGCGGTTAGGGCTTCGTCAATTTTTTTACTTATAGCATCTTGTGCCTCTTTTACTTCAGTCGCTTCTTCAGATACAGAAAAAGAAAAAGTGGCAATGTCAGGAATCGCCGCCACCTCTCCTTTTCCTGAGACAGAGATAGTATTAACAGAGGAATCCCCTACGCCGATAAATTTATTTTCTTTTAAAGAATTTATACTCTGGACCAAAACAAATACTGACAGTAAAACCAAGAGAACGATAACAGACCTCGAAACATCACTCCTCTTTAGGAATTCATTCATAATATTTATATTTATTTATTAATTAATTAATTAACGCCACAAAAAACACTTTGGTGGAACGTGCCGTCGGAAACCCTGGCTGTTCCAATACTACAAAAAGCACCGTTCATTTCATACCTCTCCAGTGATTTATTTGATGTATCACTGATTCCGCCCTGGAACCCCTTTTGGTCTGGCGTAAAACCACGGCCACGAAGATATATAGATACCTTAGTAATGTCAGCCTCAGACAAACCCTCGGCCTCTATCTTTCCACCATGAACCAAGGCTATTTCTTCTATTGGTTGGTCTGGGTCCAGGTTGTTACTTAAACTAAAAGTGGCTGACTCACTTTCACTAAAATCAACATTCAAATTATTTCGAATATCATTTAAGAGATTCTCTGTGTCATCTGTAATTGCCCTTGGTGCACCGTCCAAGTCTTCTGTGTCACCCTCTTCTGTGCTTAAACTATTCTCATCTTCGCCGCCAACACCACCGCTCCCTACATCAACATCCTTCTCTGCGAGCACACCAACTATGTAAAAAAGAACTAGTATTAAAACTATTATGATTAGGATAGCCCAGATCATTGAAACGCCTCTTTTCATTCGCTTATTTTAACAAAAATAAGGCTAAAATCAACAACCTATTGTGAATAATCGTCGTGAATAATCAGAGAAACTTGACAAAGACCATAGTATATTAAATATTCGAGCCTGGAGCACATTTTCAACTGAGCTAGCCGTTGGGGTTAACTCACAACCGAAGGGAGAAACGAGATGCGCAAGCAAATCGTGACTCTGTTGTTGGCCTTGGCCTCCGCTAAAGACAATTATCAATACTATCTAACATTTTCACCTAGTTTCACTTAATATAAAAAACTACAAACAAAGAAGGAAAAAATAAATGAATAAGTACAAGGAAGTCAGCGGATTCTTGCTCAAAGAGAGAAGAATCCATTCCACAAACCCGCTGTCAACCACGAAGGCTAGCGACAGCTAAGGACCCGCAAGGAGGTGAACAAAACCGCGGGCTTTTTTTTGACCAACTTATCCTGGGTCTGTATTCAAACACTATTATAACTTCATTGGAGAATGAAAAATACATGAATTCTCTATCTACCAAGTATTTAACGATTAAATCTGAACTAGCAACTCTTCAAATTTTGACGCATCAGTAACAACTAATGGATTTTCAGAAATTTCAGGCTTTTCAAAAACTTTTTCATCATCTTCAAGCCATGTTGAGGGCACGTCGTGACGCTCCTTAGTTGTCTTATTTCTCTCTTTTCTTTCCCTTAGCACACTTTCGGGTATATCTAAATAAATTAACTTAGTTTCCGCATTAGCGACCGATGCAATTCCCTTGAGCTCATCTCTTTGCCATCTTCTCAAACAAACATCGTCAAAAACAACCGAGCGACCAAGTAGTAAATGATTTTTCACTCCCTGAGCAGCTATGGGCCACAAATCTTTGCTCCACAATTTATCGTCATCTTCTTCTGGACTATTTTCCAATTCAAGCATTTTTTCTATAGCAAAATAGATTTTATCGCGACCAACTATTTCTGCTCCAGACTTTTCAGCAATCTTTTTAGAAAGCGTGGATTTGCCGGAAAACGCCTTACCGCAAACAATATATAGAACTGGATTTTTCATGGGTGCCTACAGGGATTCGAACCCTGGCTGGGAGTTCCACAAACTCCAGTGCTAACCGCTACACCATAGGCACCATGCTCACCTAGATTATCACGCTAGAGAAAAAATATAAATAAAAGGTATCCGCCGCGTGACTTGCCCTAGAGCCATGTTGTGTTTGCTTTGCTCACTCTTTCCCACCCCGACTAGTGTCGGGGCGGGGTATTAAACCTTATGTTTCGACTTCGACTCGGACGCTCAGAACGAGAGGACTCGTTCACACGCTCCT
>Ga0066639_10002622_pt1 | contig 15684 bp, 30 predicted proteins | sample CryGeyCG2114_010_2_FD_59504 | JGI IMG/M metagenome (GOLD analysis project Ga0066639, IMG submission 59504) | Groundwater microbial communities from aquifer - Crystal Geyser CG10_big_fil_rev_8/21/14_0.10 | ecosystem: Environmental > Aquatic > Deep subsurface > Groundwater | place: USA: Utah...
AACCTCTGGTTTTCCTTTAGTTATTGTTCCTGTCTTGTCAAAAACAATAATCTTGACTTGCTTCATTGTCTGAATTGCTTCGCCCTTTCTAATAAGAATTCCTCTCTTAGCACCCATTCCACTTCCAACCATCAAGGAAATAGGGACTGCAAGTCCAAGAGAACAAGGACATGCAATAACAAGAACTGCAATTCCAACTCCTATCGCTCTTCCTAATTCCCCTCCAATTATCCACCAATTCAAAAAGGTTAACAGAGCAATTACTAATATTACTGGGACAAATATACTTGTAATTTTATCAGCCAATTTCTGAATAGGAACTTTAGTTCCCTGCGCTTCTTCAACTAATTCAATTATATGAGCAAGGAATGTGTCTTTTCCTATCTTGCTTGCCTTTACATATAATATCCCATCCTGATTTATTGTTGCTCCAATAACATTACTTCCTTTTAATTTATCTACAGGCAAACTCTCTCCCGTAACCATGCTCTCATCCACTGCCGAATCACCGCGAACAACAACTCCATCTGTAGGAATTTTCTCCCCCGGCTTTATTATCATTACATCTCCAACCTTAACTTCAGAAATATCAATCTCTATCTCTTCTTTTCCTCTAAGAATTCTTGCCTTCTTAGCCCCTAACTCAAGTAATTTCTTTATTTCCTGTGATGCTCTGCCTTTAGCTTTAGTTTCAATATATTTTCCGGTAGTAAATATAGCCATAATCATTGCGGCTACTCCTGAATAATCTGCTACAAATCCAAAATAGCTGAAGAATCCTGTCAAGTATGCAATAACTGTTCCAAGAGCAATAAGAGAATCCATATTAAAGTATAATGTGTAAAATCCCCTCAGTCCGCCTTTAATTGTATCAAATCCGAATACAAAAATTACAGGAAATCCAAGCACAAAAATTATTGGAATCATCCATTTTTCCGGAACAAGGCTCATTCCAAATATTCTTTCAGAAATCATTAATATTGCAATAGGAATAGTGAATGTCCAGGATAAAATCAATTTTTTCTTCCAGTTCTGCATCTCCATTTCTTCAACGCTCTGTTCCTGCACCTGCGCGTGATGCGCGTGCTCATCCATTTTCATATCGTGTGAGTGTTTCATTTTAACAATACTCCTGAAATTTTATCATTATTCTTCCAATACCATTGTGCAGAGTTAGAATATTTTTTTAATCTGTATAATTTTGCTCTTTCTGGATCATTTTTCAACATCCAGTAAGCATAATTGAAATCTTCGATGTATGCGGCAGTAATTATAGAAGGTAGTAGCCTTAATTCTTCAACACTAATTCTCCTAAATTTAATATACTCCTTTATAAAATGCCTTGCTTTTGACACATTAAGTCTTCCTCCATCTTTAGCACATCCTAATTGCAAAACAATAGATAAATCTTTTATAAGCGGTTCATTCATAGAAACATTTTCAAAATCTACAATTCCAATTAATTTTTTGTCTTGCCATAAAACATTTTCTGGATTCAAATCCCTATGAATTGGATATTGTTTCAATTTTCCATATTTACTTGAATCTAACTTTTCCAATATAGGTAAAAGTTTCTCAATTTCTTTCAGGTAAATTATATCTTCTTTATTTTTTTTCTGATTAAATATACTTTTCTTGAAGCCTTCAGTTTCTTTCAAAATTAAATCCTTAACATAAGGCTTGCTCTTTCCGGCTCCATTCTTCAGACTAATCTTTTCTAATATTCTATGATAATTAGCCATCATCTTTCCCATTTCCTTCAGCTCTTCCTCTCCAAAAGAATTTTTGACATGTCCTTCAATAAACCTATAGAGCCAAATATAATTCTCCCCAGATTTTATAATTTCATCACCTTTCTTTGTCTTTAATGCATAGGGTAATTGATAACCAAATCCTTCCTTGCTCAAAATGTCAATATATTTTAACTCAAACATTAAATCTTTTAATTTCTTTCCTTTAGGAAGAATTCTTAACACGTAATTTCCACTTGAGGTTTCAATAATCCAGTTGTGATTTACAACTCCCATTTTAGCCTTTTTTATGTTTTTAATGCTCCCCAGACTCCAGCTGTCTAATATTTTTCTAATGTCCATCATTCCACCTTCACAACCTTATATCCGACCTTAGCAACAGCTTTCTTCATGTCTTCTTCAGACACGTTGTCTTCGGCCTCAATAAATGCCTTATTAGTCACAGGGCTGACAGTGCATTCTTTCACTCCTGAAACTCCTTTAAGGCTTCTCGCCACATTTGAAGCGCACGAAGCGCAATGCATTCCGCTTATGCTTAACTTTATTTTTTTCATCTTTTATTTCCTCCTTTTATTTTGCTATTATAAAAGAACTTATCAATTATAAAAATAGTTAATGAAGAGGTTATTGCCAGCTGGATTAAAGGGGTCAAGCCGATTCCAAATATTAATGGCATAGAAGAGGTATAATACCAAAGTCCAAAATATTTAGCCCTTGCTTCTATAAGAATAGCAAAAATCACTCCAGATATTAACAAAAAGATATAGTCTATTTTTTTAGGATAAAGGGTCCAGTTAAATCCCCTTCTAAATAAAGAGATTATTAATAAGATTATGAAAATATAAAACACATCTCCTAATGTTGCAATTAATATTTTAGGAACAAAGAAATTAAGACTATCCTGAAGAGGTGCTTTGCTCCAGTCATAAAGCAAACTATGAGAAACCTCCCAGAGAAGATTAAGAAAGAATGAAATTACTAATATCGGAAAGACCAGAAATGTTTTTTGTTTTATCATTTTATATCCTTAATAGCATTTTTAGTTATCTCAATATTGCACGTCTTATGCTTCTTGCACCATTCCTCGCATTTTTCAGCATAATTTCTATCCGAATAAAATAATTTGCAGTCTTCACACTGATAAAACTTATTCTTCTTTAAGATAATTTCTTTTACCACGTTATCTTTTCCTCCTTGTATTTCTCTGATTAGGATTCTGCAATTGCCTGATTAGCCACATTATCCCTAAGACAAGAGCGATTATTACTAATGCCCATATCAGCATCATGAATATCCCCATGTATCCATATCCTCCACAATATGCTCCCATCATGCCATAATCCCTATAGCTTCCCATCATGCCATAATCCCTATAGCTTCCCATCATCCCAAAGCCGAAGCTTCCGAATAGCAAAACTACAAGAACTACAACTACTGCAATTATCCAGTTTTCATTATTTTTCATTTTTTACCTCCTTTCATATCCCTTAAGATATGTATGCAATATTTAGACATATGGCTTTCGATTATATCCATTAAAGGCCCAAGGCTTTTATCATTAAGGGCATAATACATGAATTTGCCATCTCTTTCAGACAGAACAAAGCCGCATTCCTTTAATCTTCTCAAATCATGGCTCACCGCAGTCTGATTCATCTTCAATTCTTGCATGATTTCACCGACATTCTTTCTTCCTTTCCTTAGAAAATTTATTATTTTCAATCTTGGCTCAGAAACAAGAGTCCCGAAGAATATCTTATACGCCCCATAGAGCTCATTCTCATCAAATCCTTCCTTATGGCATGAGTGTAATATGCTTTTGTTTATCATATGTTTATAGGGTACATATGCCTATTTAAATGTTTCTGTATCCTATTTCCTTAATAAAAATAGGGCTAAAAATAATAGAATTATTGATAAAACCTGAACTTCCAATCCTTGAAAAGGCAATGAAGCGAAGGTAAAAGATATTCCAAACAATCCTAAAATTAATGGAAATAACCCTGCAACGCATAGAGGACAAACTCCTGCCGCAAACCCAGTCACGGTCCCAATACCTGCCAAAGCACTTTCTTTAATGCAATTTCTTCTTTCTTTATATCTAATGAAAATCAGAACAGAAAGAATGGAAACTAAAACTCCAATAATCAATGACAAGGAAATAGAAACTCCAAGTTTAAACCAGCTAACTGTTTTGGAATAAACAAATATTAAAGGAATCGTCTGATAAAACCCGCTAAACAATATGTTTAAAGCCACGTACAAGAGAAAGATGCCTAAAAGCCAATAGATATATGACCTTTTTAGCATACTATTCAACAATAATCTTCCCATAACCCATCCCCATACTACATGAAAAAGTAAAAGTTCCTTTCTTATTCGGGGTAAATATAATTTTTTCATCCGGAGTTCTTGCATATTTAGAAACTCCCAAGTCCCTTATTGTAAATGCCCTTAAACAACCTACAACTTTATCATCAAGAGTTATTTCAACAGGCTGATTAGCTTTTACTTTAATTTCTGAGGGGTAATAGTTATAATTTTTTTCACTAATCAAAACTTTCTGTATTTGTCCATTTCCCGCAATATTATCATTAATAACCTTGTCATTAACAACGCTAACATTGGAACTTCCAACCATAAAGTATCCCGCAATTACTATTATAACCAGGATACCCAGAAAATACAATGTTGTTTTTTTTATTTTCATGTGAATAAAATACTCCTTGGTCCATAAATCATAAAAATTATAGTAACTACAGTTAAAACAAAACTCCAAAATATCACAAATAATTCTCCATCATTATGCTTTCTTTCAGCTTCTCTTGTTTCCTGATACACCATATAATTCAATCCGAATAGTATGAATGCAGATATTGCTAAAACAACAACTCCTGCAGCCCTTAAATTATCATTATACATCATTACAGCAGTCATTGCCCCCATTAAACCACCCATAAAACCGGCCATTGTTCCTTCCATCACACCCATAACTCCACAACATCTACCATTCCAAATTCCAAGACTTATACCGATAACCATTCCAAACATACTTCCCCAGAACATTCCATTCGTTGCCCCAATAAAATACCCTGGTAAAAATCCAGCAATCATCCCTATAGTCATTCCAATCATCATTCCAGACATGCAGGTAAATTCTCTATAAGCTCGAACATACCTTACAGAAGGAATTATCATAGAATAACCTAGCATGGCTAAAAATAAGAAAAACCCATACTTAGGTCTGAAATCAGCAACATATTTCAATTTAAAGAAGTAAAGTATTCCTAGTAAAATAACCGAAACTGCAAGAGATATAAAAATTGTTTTTATCAGCTCCCCTTCCGCTTCTCCTCCGCTCAAGGATTTTGTGAATTCTTTGAATGTCATAATATTTATTTCAAAATCTAATATTTAAATTGTTGTATGAAACTGGTTTCAATCACAAGATATTAAAAATTTTCCTGAGGATAAGATTATCTTTTATTTTGCATTCTTCACAATAATATAATCCTTTCCTTTTCATCATCTCCTACAATGATAATATCAGACAAACTTGTTATAAACCCAAGCTACAAGCCATCCTGTGACGAGTCCCCAAACACCTGCTTCAATCATTCCGCCAATTATGCCTACAACGCTTAGATTAAAAAACAAATGCATGTTCTGCATTGCTTCAACCATTCCCATATAGATTCCTAAGTTGCCTAAAATACCCAAGAGCAACATACATGAAGCAAACAAAATCGCAAGAGTATAAGCTAAAGCTTTTGCGTTCAATTCTTGTTTAACCATTTTTTTACATCCTTTCATATTATAAATTATCAATCACTCTTTTTAATTTCTCTCCAACTTCTCCAGCAATCTCTTTCAATTCAGGATTATTGACCATCCCCATCGCTTCAGCAGGATTAATAGCACTCACAAAAACCTTATCTTTATCCTTGTAAATAATAACATTACAAGGCAATAATAATCCTATCTCTTTTTCAGCCTGTAGAGCCTTATATGCAAACGGAGGATTACAAGCACCCAGTATCTTATAGTTTTTATAATCCACATCCAGTTTATTCTTCAAGGTTGTCTTAACATCTATCTCTGTTAAAACGCCAAATCCTTCCTTCTGCAATTCTTTTCTAACTCTGGCTTCCGCTTCTTCAAATCCTAAATTTATTTCTTTAGTATACCCATATCCCATTATTTTAATTCCCTTCCACTCCCTTCCCAAGATTTCATTCCACCACCTAAATCATAAACCTTATATCCTAACTTAGCCAACTGCTCAGAGATATGTTTAGATATAAAACCACGATAACAATAAACTAACAATTTATTATTCTTACCGGGCAGTTTAGCCCTATAATCATCGAGGTTTTCTCCTAATTTAATAATCAAATCAGTTCCTTCAATTTCTTCAGGATATTCAATTGGAGCCTTAATAACAAATCCTTCACCCATCAATTTCTCAAACTCATCACAACTAATGCTTTTGAAATTCATAGCTTCACCTTACACATGCCATCTATAGATTTTCCAGTTAAATATATGCTGATTCCCAATATGATAATGCTAACAAATTGCAATTCCAGACCTCTAAATGGAAGATAAGTCAAAGCTAAAGGCATTCCAATAAGCCCAAACAAAAATGCTCCACAAGTCGGACATCCAACTCCAAAAGCACCTATTCCTGCCCCGATAAAACCAAAAAAGCCCTTTCCCTCGACAGAATTATATAAGTTATATTTGTAAAGAATCATCATCAATAATATTCCTGTTAAAATCGATAAAAGAACAATGCTAAATACGCTTGTTGTGACAAAGGCTGTTCCAGACATCATAACAGAAATCCAAATATCCTTGTCTGCAACTTTAACAACAAGCAAATAGTAAAACAAAGAAAATAAAACTCCAGAAGTAACTAAAAATCCAATCAAATAATTCCTTTTACTCAAAACACTTCGAATAACATCCTCCGTACTCATTATAGACACCCTTTATAGATATCAGGATGATGTGACATATGCTCAGTCCATGCTTCTAAAGTTTGTCCATCAGGAGGATTACACTTATCTTCTGCTGAATTCCCAGAATCTCTAAAAGCGTAAATCATATTCGGGAAAAAGGTCATGACAAGAAGTCCAATAACCAGCAAAATTGCGATTGCATAAAAAAATATTTTTTTATCCATTATGACAAGCACCTCCTTTCATCTTTTTTTTATGATTAAACATCAGACCTATTCCAAAAAGATTAGATAAAATTCCAAAAGTTAAAAACCAACTTTGATATTTAACTAAAAATATCGAAATCCCGGAAACTCCAGCAATAGGAATCATCTGCAATAAAAAATGACTGCAACAAGCAATCATACTTCCTCCAGAAATAGTTCCAGTTCCAGCAACAGTTCCTGTAATCTGAGCAGTATGTTTAATTGAAGTAAAAAGACCTATCTGAATTCCGAAACCAATAGCAAGAGGAAAAATCAAATACCATAAACTCCTAAGATTAAAAAATGCAAATTCAACTCCTTGAAAAAGGCTTACGATAGACAAGTAAAAGATAAGCAACCCAATTCCGGCTAAAAGTCCGTATAATACGGAATTGCTTTTGCTTTGTATCTTATTCAAGACAACACTCCAATAATTTCTTAACTGAATTAAATATCCCCTTGGATTCTTTGTCATTTGTTTTAACTTTTGCTTTATCTAAATTCAAACTCCAGAATAAACCATACAATTCTGCTGAATCTTTATACATCTCTTTAGCTTCCTTGTCTTTTCCTTCATGCAACAACCTATTTCCAACCTCAAATAGTCTCATACTGCTTGCCAAGAAATGTTTGCTCATGCACCACTTTTCGCTGTCATCATCTTTCTTCACAATCATAGCAAGAAGTTTCTTCCTTAATTCTCTGACAGTTTCAAGAGTCTTAAGGAATTTTTCATCTTTAGTTTTTATATAACTGAAAAAACTATGTTCTTCTAAGCTAACCAAATTCATAATCCCAATAGATAAGTCTTCCCACGCAGAAATATCTAAACTGGATTTTTCTTTTATTTCATTTACTTTTTTGATAAAATTTTTTACTTCCATAGGATAACCTGAATTATTAATGCAGAAACTAATAACAATGTGAATGTAACTATAAGTCCCTGAAATGGAAGTCTTTTATTGGTCTTTTGCTTAATCTTTTTATTTAATCCAGGAGATGTGAAAGTTATCAATCCTCCAAGCAATGTGCTCGCTAAAGAATAATTAACTGCATATGTCGTCCCATAAGAGCCAATGAAAGGGAGATATAATGGTCCTATAGCACTAAAAATAGGCATTAATGGAATAATAGTTGATAAAAAGACAACAATTATGATTATCGCTTTTTGAAAAGGAATATATCTCTTCTTTGGAATTTTAGAAAACCACATTCCCATCGACATCGCAAAAGCTCCAATAAATAGGGCAACTATTATTTTGCTAATCCCAAGCCAAATAGCCCCTACAGCAACAGCTCCTGCACCGATTGTGCAAAGAGGACAATGGGCCATAACCCTAATAGAAAGGGTTAAAATAAGAATAGGTAAAAAAAACAAAAATTTCTTTTTCATATTATATTCTCATCCACTCCTTGTAACTGCCATCATGATTTACCGCATAAATAACAAAGTCTCCTTTTTTTTCTCCAGGCATTCCAGGAGATCCCGAAGGCATTCCAGGCATTGCAATTCCCTTTATATCTGGCTTTTCTTGCATCAATTTTTCAATAGCTTCTAATGGAATATGTCCCTCAATAAAATAATCGCCAATTATAGTAGTATGACAACTTTCTAGAGCCGAAGGAATTCCATACTTTGCTTTTACTCCAGATAAACTTTCAAGGTTAATTATCTTAACATCATTATTTCCTTTTCTCTGAAAATAATTGACATAAACTCCACAACATCCACAGCTCCCTGATTTGTAAATGCTCATATCTCCTTCATAATTTTTAAGAGTTTCAAAACCGCTTACATTACTGTTGCTAAATACAAAAACTACAACTCCAACTAGTATAAGGAGACCTATTCCCGAAAAGATTATTTTTTTACTCATTTTGATAAGGTAAATCAGCAGCCTCCAACCATTGCGCTCGAAGATGCAGAGCTTGCTGCAGCTTTTACAGTTTCAACACTCGCAGTCGTTCCAGACTTAAATGTCAAAAACAGCGCAACCACAAAAAGCAAACCAATCACTATCCATAGCATAGTTCGTGAATTCATTTTTATTTTTCCTCCTTTCATTTCTTTACTTTCTGAAAAAGCATTATTTTTGAAAAATGAGGATTTGTTTAAATCCTTACAGCAATTATTATCTTTATTATTACAACAATCCATCTTCGCTCCTGGTTATAAAAAAGGAAAGGGATGCAAGAGCATCAAAAAATAAAGAAAGTCCATTCATCTTAGCACCCTCCGACCATTTCACCTGAACTGCCTTGTCCATTCTCTATTCCTCTGTATAAATTGCTTGCAAGGTTGATGTAATTAGTTGAATCAACTCCATTTGCTTCTAAAGCCTGAGCCTTTTCTTCATGAATTCCAGGGAAAAATAGAACTTTCCACTTTCCAAGTTCATTCAATATATCCAAATCACTCATCTCAGGATGATTTATAAGAAGATATTTTGCAAGTCCTCTCATTGCATAACTATGTGCGCATCCACAAGCTCTCTCTCCGTTAGAGAATATTATAGCCTGGGCACCGCAACAATACTCACAACTTATAGCACTTCCAATTTTGATATACCTAGCCATTTGTTCAGTGGTTAAATCCAAATCCTCAGATTGAGCAAGTTTAGTTATAGTAGCATCCGCCAATCTTGGATTATCTGGCAAAACATCATCATAGCTAACTCCCAATTCAGTTCCATAAACAGCCGGAACTCCCTTTGGGATTATTTCTGAAGCAGAAACAATTCCTATTCCTGTAGCAAGTCCTGATCCAGAAGAAGAATAAATCTTCCCTGTATTGAATGCAATGACAACGGCTAAAAGAATAATTATTCCCAATTGAACATACAATTCGATGTTGGTCTTTCCTCCTTTCAGTTTGTTTTGTTTTCCTTTTTCCATAACAAACAATAGAACTAATTTTATATAAGCGCTTTTGTGAAACTAGTTTCACAGGTCATTTAGTTATTTCTTTCTATACCCAAATTTCTTATCATAAGTTGGATGATCAATAATATCAAGAATAAAGCAGATTATCTCAACTTGGTCTCCTTTGATTGTATACAGCATTCTCCAAAATTGGCTTAGCTCAACTCTAAGCAGATTAGAAACATTATATTCTTTTGGAATCATGTCTTTCTTGATATTGTCTCCATAAAAAGGATTCAATTTTATGAATTCTATCTTTTGCTTTATAGATTTTAGCAGCTGCATCTCTTCAGTATGCTCCTTGCCAAGTTCAATTTGCTTTCCCACAATAAAATTCAATTTTTGATAGGCTTCTTTCGCCTCGTTAATAAGAATTACTCTTACTGGTTTCATACTTCAATGCCTTTGTCTATCAAAGCATTAAGTTCCTTCCTTTCTGTAAAAACCCATAAGACTCCCTTTGTTCCCATAATTATCTTGCCGCTCAATTGCAAATAGTCTAAAATAGTCAGCAAAGTGCTATGCATTATTTTTTTTGGAAGTCTTCTCTTAAGTTCGGCAATAGTAATTATGTCCCCTGCTTCTTTCAGAATTCTTTCTACCATTAGCACACTATTCAATGTTGGCGAATGTGGAGTTTGTCCTTGCATCTTAATTTAATTATACCTTTTATATATAAATATATACTTATTAGCTATATAAATATTTCTATCTTTCAATTAAGCTAAAAGCCTTAAATATCACAGATACTATTAATCTTAATAGAAATAAGAAAATTGGAAGAAAAAGAAATACTGCAAGATAAAGAGATCATTAAGCAAATAATTTAAAGCGAAATTAATATTAAGAATGGAAAGATAAATAAATTGAAGTATTAATCATTTCTTCTTCAACTTTCCTTTATTAAATGCAAGAGAAACTGAGTTAATGCAAAACCTCTTTCCCGTTGGAGTTTGAGGCGCATCATCAAAAATATGTCCTAAATGTCCCCCACACTTAGCACAAGTCACTTCAACTCTCTTCATTAATAAAGTATTATCCTCATGAAATTCTATCGCTCCTTTTTTTGCATCATAAAAACTAGGCCATCCACAATGAGAATCAAACTTTGTAGTTGAATCAAAAAGAACATTCCCACAAGCGGCGCAGGAATACACTCCAGATTCCTTATTATTCAAAAGCTTTCCAGTAAAGGGAAGTTCGGTGCTTTTTTCAACTATTACTCTATACTGTTTAGGAGTAAGCTTTTTCTTAAGTTTTTCCTTATCTATTTTCATAATTTCTAGAGACAAAAAGAATATTTAAACGTTACAAATTTACTTTTTCCATCGAACTATCGTAATCAATAATCCTACAATAAAAATAATGGCTCCCCAAATATCGATGTCTATTTCCCACTTTCCATAAGTTAGGATATTTAAAAATTGAAAAGCTAACCCTATAACCATAATCAAAATACCTAATTTTCTAGTGAATATATTCATACTATAATAAATGGCATTTAGTTAATAAATCTTACTTCTTTGAAACAATTCCAAGTATTATAAGCAAAACAAATGCTGTAAATGCCATCATTGGAATTGTAAGGTATCCTAAATTGGTAAAAAAGGCTTCAGAACAAGAAGATGAATATCCAATTATGTCACATATGCCTGAGACCCCAAGGAATCCAATCTGGAAGATATAATGATAGAGTGCAATTAATCCGCCTATAATACTTAACATTAAAGAACAAGTTGCTATTCTTTTGTCTTTTTTCCACATGGCAAATGCAAAGATAAAGGCCTGCGGATACATGAATATTCTTTGGTACCAACACAAAACACATGGTGCATAACCCATTATCTCAGAATAAAACAAGCTACCAAGCATCGCACCAAGTGAGACTATAAATCCAAAGAGAAGATAATTCTTTCTTAAAAATAACCCATACTCTGTGCTCCTAAAAGATTTACCCTGAATCTTCAGGTAAATTGCAAAAACAATTATCAATACTATCGCCATATCACTTATCAAAGTCAAATAGACAAGCAGATTAGGTATTAGTTCTTTTATCATTTAGTTATTAAAATTTGTTAATATTTAAAGTCTATCTAAGTTGTGCAATTTCTTTAACTGCATGAACGAATCTCCTAGCCTCATCTTCAGTATTATACAAATAAAATGAAGCCCTCACACTATTCTTCATATCATGCTTATTAAACCATTCGTGAACACAATGCGCTCCACTTCTAACCATAATACCATATCCCGAATCTAATATCTTCGCAACTTCATGAGCCCCCATTCCAGAAATATTAAAATTAAATATTCCTGAACGCAAAGAAGCATCTAATGGCCCAATAATATCTATTCCTTTAACTCCATTTAATCCATCTGTGACTATTTGGTTAAGTTTCTCTTCATATTTACCTATTTTGGATAATCCTATTTTCTTCAAATATCTACATGCCTCTCCAAGCCCAATTATCCCAGAATAATTCTGTAGTCCTGCTTCAAATCTTGCAGGAATTTCCTCCTCTTTATAACTATCAAAAGTAGCATCAATTATAGTCTCGCCCCCGACAATAAATTGCCTTAGTTTTTCTAATTCCTTAAATTTTCCATATAAAACTCCAGTTCCTGTAGGCCCCAGCATCTTATGCCCAGAAAAAGCAAAAAAATCACAATCTGATTTGATAACATCTATTTCTTTATGAGGAACACTCTGGCAAGCATCAATTAAAACTTTAACCCCTTTCTTGTGTGCAATTTCCACAATCTCTTCAATAGGATTAACAACGCCATCCAAGTTAGAAACATGAACAACAGAAACTAACTTGGTTTTCTCAGAGAAACATTTCTTAAAATTATCTAAACTAAATGTATTATCATTATTACTTTCACAGATAACAACTTTAATTCCTCTCTCTTTCTGCAACTTCAACCAAGGGATAATGTTAGAGCTATGCTCTTTATCTGTAATTATCACTTCATCTCCTTTATCCAAATCAAAAGCATTTGCAATAAGATTAATAGATTCTGTAGCATTTTTAGTAAATACAATTTCTTTATCCTTACAATTAATAAATTTGGCAACTTCATGTCTCGCCTTAGAAATTTCTTCTTCTAATCTTCTTCCAAACTTATGAACACTCCTTCCAGCACAAGCAGGATATTCAAGATAATATTCATTCATCTTATCTATAACTTGCTTAGGTTTCAAAGACATACATGCAGAATCAAAATAAATTGTTTTACTATTCAAAACAGAAAAGTCTTCTCTTACATTTTCAGGTTTAAATGTGAAAATCATATTTTATCCAGACAGTAAGTCAAACATTCACGCTCTCCAAGATTTGAATTTTCCTCAAAACATTTAATTAATTTATCAGCATCGACGCCGTATTGTTCAGCTAAATCCCTTATGTGTTTTTCACCTGTCCCAGTAGGATTAAGGATACAAAATTCACTCGAATTCTCTCCATTACAATTTCCATAGGCATAATAATTGTAAACGCCGATAGCAGAAATATAGGTTGCCCAAATAAATAATAGAATAAGGATCCATGAAATTAACTTATAATTTTTATAAAAACCCCTTGCTATTCTAGGAGAAACTTTCATTAATTTTCCAGTCACATCAGATTTTATTCTTTCATCAAGTCCAGACCGACATTTTCTAAGGGTTACAGTCCTAAACATACAATCTAAGCTCTCTTTAGCCAATTTTCTATACTTGAGACTAAATAATCCCAGAATCGCAAAAATAGGCAATGCAAGTAGGCATAATACCATATCTAAAAAAAGAGATTTGCTTATTTAAATGGTTCTGTGAAATTAATTTCAGACTACTTTGGCTCTGCAGGCCTTTCCCTTTTCACAACATACATATCGCCAGTCCTTTTTTTGTATTCCTCTCGAGCTAAAGCAATAACTTCTTTTTCAATTTCTTTAGCAGACTCAGGACGTCTTGAATTAACATGTGCCCGTAAAGCTAAATCGTGAATCTCTATTTCAGCTATCAACTTACTTAAAGATAAACAACCAAAATACTCGCATCTTGTAGTATACATAAAATAACATCAAGAAGCGAATATTTAAATTTTACTTAAACAAAAACTTATTAAGCTTGATTTTGCAACTATATCTATGGAAAATAAGAATGTCGGATATATTTTGCTTGGAATCTCCGCACTAATAATTATTATCATTTTTCTATTCAATTCTGCTATGACCAAGATAGTATATACAACCTGTTCTGCAGAACACGGTCCAAGTTGCCCAATGTATGAATCTATAGACCAGCAAACTTATCTTTCTTTGGCAATAGTTGGATTAGTTATACTAATTGCATTAATTTTAATTTTTTCAAAACCTCAAGAGAGAATAATAATTAAGAAAGTTAAGGAAAGACAAAAGAAAACGGTTTACGATTTATCAGGCCTCAAAGCTGAAGAAAAGAAAGTCTTTTCCACAATTCAAGAAAACAAAACAATATTCCAAGCAGATTTAATAGAAAAAACAGGATTTGGAAAAGCAAAGATTACAAGAATTTTAGACAGATTAGAAGGCCACAAACTGATTGAAAGAAAAAGAAGAGGGATGACTAACGTGGTTGTCTTGAAAGAGTGAAAAAGGGATTTGGATGGCAGTTTTATACAGGAATGGCTATTCTAATATTCATGGTAATCGCCTATTTCTACAAAATAACCTTGGAATCCGGACAGAATTACGTCACATATACAAGGCTTCTAAGTATCGCAATATTTTATAATCTCTTTATCTTTATTTCATATATCCTTATTGCGCTGATATTAATTTATTTTGGCATCAGACATAAGATAAAATTAATCGATTAAATGAACAATAAAACGATATTTTCAGTATGGAGAGATATCTTTTCTCGCCCAACATATCTAATTCTATTAGTTGTATCTTCCGTATTGTTTTACTTAGCAAATGTGATAATACAGAATTTTTCAAATCTTTTTAGCTTGTATTCAAACTATGGATTATCACAAACCCTCCACTTTCTATTCAACTTATCAATTAATTTCAGACAGGCGGTCACCCTTAGCTCATATTTCTCCCTTATCACTATATCTATATTGTTAGGTATACTAATTTCAATTATTGTTTATAAAACTAAAAATGTCTCTGAAAAAACAAGTAAAGGAAATAATTCTCTGAGTGCGATAGGGTTGTTCCTTGCAATACTTGCCCCAGGATGTGCTGCATGTGGGCTAGGGTTAATAGCCGTTCTCGGATTATCCGGCGCAATATTAACCTTTTTACCTTACAAAGGCCTTGAGATTTCAGTCATTTCAATAGCAATATTGGCTTTCGCAATATTTAAAATGTCTAAGGACATCACAATTTGTAAGGTCTGTATAGTTTAAAATGAGAAACATAATACTTATAAAGCTGAAAGGAGGTAAAAATAAATGACAGAAAATAATGAAGGAACAATAACAATAAAGAAAGATGCTTTGTGGAAATATTCTACTTTTGCTCTTCTAGCCGTATTAGTTATAGGAGGGATTCTCTGGGTTTTACCTAATAATCCAACTACAACAGGAAATGTTGTGGCAAATCCTGGAAACACGGTTGCCCCATTTAGCGACAAGGTATTCGAAGATACGAACTTATATCCAACAATGGGCCCAGACAATGCAAAAAATGTTGTAATAGAATTTGCAGACTTTCAATGTCCATATTGCGCATTAGCATCTGGATTACCAAGCTGGATTCCGCAATACGAAAGCCAATATGGTGATTTGGTTGTTATAGGACCAAATCTTGTTAATCTTGCTGAATCAG
>Ga0066639_10002625_pt1 | contig 15667 bp, 11 predicted proteins | sample CryGeyCG2114_010_2_FD_59504 | JGI IMG/M metagenome (GOLD analysis project Ga0066639, IMG submission 59504) | Groundwater microbial communities from aquifer - Crystal Geyser CG10_big_fil_rev_8/21/14_0.10 | ecosystem: Environmental > Aquatic > Deep subsurface > Groundwater | place: USA: Utah...
CCCCCCTCGAAGCAAAAGGAGACCCCTTGGTAACACTTTTTACACCATATTTTTTCGCTACATTTATATACCCAATTTTTAACACTGAGGATCCGACAATCATTTTTCACCGAAATTATATTGATAGCGACGCCACCTTTGAGGAGAGTACTTTTTTTCAGATTGAAACTGACCGATTGAGCGCTTTTAAGAAAAACAATAAAGAAAGCTCAGAGAACTTTGCCCATTCCGTGCGTGAGCTTGTTAAGATCAAGCAATTTCTGAGTGAAAAAAAATTCCGCTACTTGTTGCGCTTCTTCCGTTCGAAGCCCAAATTGATAGAGAATTGTTAAATGAGGTCCTAACGAAAAACAAATGGAGGAAAACGGAAATAGACCTTAAGATTCTCAATCGGAATCTTCCACGAATATTAAAAGAAAATGGGATTGACTCAGTTGACTTAACTGAAAATTTCGAACGAATTGGAAATAAACATCGTCTTTATCAACCCAGAAACACTCACTGGAATATCAAAGGAAATGAGCTGGCCTCAGAAGTAATGTACAAATTGATTCTTACAAGATTTTCCAATTATAGTCCCAGAAGTTTGTAAAAGGTTTCTAGGTTGGTTTCATTCGGCTCCATCCCTTTCATAAACAATAACAATAACCATGACCTTGTTTATATCACAGGGTTAAACAAAAGGAGTATCGACATTGTTTCAAAACCGACAAGCAATCACTGAGGGCGAAATAATATTAGGAAATATTAATGATATTAAAAAAGGCGACTCAAAAGCCTTGGCACATTTTGACTTGAGTCGCCGTTGGACTGACAACACAATACCGTATGTGATTAATTCAAATTTGTGACAAACATAGCGCGTGTACGCAATGCAATCAATGCCTGGGAACACCACACTGCTGGACTCGTGCGATTTGTCGAAGTGCTTTGGAATAATGTTGAGCCATCGCAATGTTTTAATTTTTGGAGACACGTGAACGATGGAGTCGACATTGGTGCTTATGATTTCGATTCAATAATGCATTATACTTATAAGGAATTTTCAAAAAATGGTAAACCAACGCTTGAATCAAAAATTCCAAACGAAGAAATTCAACACTCACGGAGTATCATTCCGTCTGATGGCGATATCGCTGCAATGGAATGTCTTTATGATGACTCGATTGATTGTGACTATCGATAAGACCTGATATTATTTTTTTGCATAATAGCCTTGAACCGCGACTACAGAACAAGCGGCGTTTTCGATTATTTTATCTTGTTTGCTCCCAAAGAAACGAGAAAGAAACGCAGCTTTGGAATCGCCCTCAATGATTAATAAATCATATTCAACGGTTGCCTCAACTACGGCTAACACTTCGTTAACACCATCGAGTGTAATTATTTTTGTGCAGACCGGACAGTCTTCTTTTAAGTTTTCTAGGGTTCTTTCATCGCTAAAAGTTTTGAACCGAGAAAATACAACTCTTGCCCCGTATACTTGCGCTAGGTGGTTTACAGTATCCAGCATTAGGTCCTCATGGGTTCCTTCACTTATGTGTACTAGTATTTTCTTTATGTATCGAATGCCGGAATCGCGAAAGGTGAGGACATTACAATTCAAATGATCTTCAAGCCATCCCATTTGATGGTGGAGGGTAAATGCCCCATGCGTTTTTCCGCCCCATTCTTTAACTAACCAGGCGCAATGAAGCCTTTGGCTAATCTCGAATACTGTCTTAAAAATATCGTGTGAAACGATGGGATCAAACGAAACCTTAATTTCTTTTTCCGTTGCCAGTGCCCAAATTCTGCGCCTTAAGGATTGAATTTTAGGCGTGCTTTGTGAAACGTCATGCAAGTTTGCTTGTTCTGGAACTTCGGTTAAATGCGCTACTTCAACCTTATCGCCATCCGAAAGGGACACAGCCATTTCTACTAGGACCTCTGGCGATTTTTCTTTTCCAAAGAGTGCCACAACCACCCTAGCTTCTTCAAGGATTTCAATCGTTTCCTTTTTTTCATCAGGTTCGATAAATTCACTGCGACGCGTGCGCATTCCGATTACACCCATTCGAGACGTGCGATGTCTGCTATAGAGTAAAAATAAAACAGACCCGGGGATTCCAATTAAAGCCATTCCCAGCAATGAGGTCGCACCCATTAGAAATAGCAAGCCAATCAAGGCAAATGCACCGATGACTTGCAAATAGGGGTAGAGCGGAGTTTTGAAACGTGGCTGATACCATTGCACTCGGTTTTCTCGTAGAACGATTACTGCGAAATTTTCTAGGAGGTAGATCATTATCATAAAAGCGCTGGCTAGCTTTGCGATCTTAGTGACGTCTAGCATAAGTATGGATGCCCCAACAATGAACCCAGAGAGAACAATACTAAAATGAGGGGTGTAGTATTTTTTTCCAAGCTTGCCGAATACCGGGGGTAGGAGCCGGTCGCGAGCCATGGCAAATGGAAAGCGGGAGGCCGCGAGAATTCCAGCGTTGGCCATCGAGGCCATTGTCAGAATAGCAATCAGTGCGATTCCGATTGCGTAATTATTGCCGCCCACCGCAAGTGCCATTTGATGAATCGGTTTAAGGTCCATTTGACTGGCGTCAACGATTTCGACCAAGAAGTAGCTGACGAGGCAGTAGATCAACGTTACCACCGCAAGGGATATTAAAATTCCCAATGGGATATTGCGCTCTGGCTCGATGATTTCTTCGGCAATTGCCGCAACCTTGGTTACGCCGGCGTATGAAACGAAAACAAGCCCGGCTCCAAGTAATAGATTGGAAGCGCCGTTGTCGAGTTGGATTTGCGAAACTCCTGGTTGGAATTGAAATAAGGATAAAACGCATAGGCTTAATAGGCCTCCTATGGCAACCAGGACGGCAAAAATTAAAAAATTGCCGATTTTTCCAACTCCAAATAAGTTTAGGACCACGATTGCCACTAGAAGAGTGAGTGCGACTATTTTCAATGGAAATGTGGCAACCACCACTAAGTAAGCTCCGATACCGATGAGGGCAAATGCCGACTTCAATAGAAGAGATAGCCAGAGGCCTAGGCCCGCTACAGTTCCCGCAAAAGGCCCAAAAGTTCTTTCAATATAAACATAGGTACCGCCAGAAGCGGGCATCGCCGTGGCAAGCTCTGATTTAGACATCGCAGCTGGAAGGACGCAAATCGCCGAAATCAAATAGGCAAGCCAGAGTTGGTCGCCGGTGGCCGTTACGGCAATCGCCGGTAAAACAAAAATGCCACTGCCCAACATGGAACTTATACTGATTGCAATGACGGCGGTTAGGCCAAGGCGGGTTTTTGGTGCTTTCATTAATAACGAGTGTATCCTGAGATGCTCGTCCAGCACAAAGATAGTAGAAAATTAGTTGAGTATTTAAGTATATTTATATGCTGTGAAATCGTCTTGCGCAATTAGTCATTATTGATATATGCATAGCATTATATATGAGAGAAAATAAAATTTCCGTGTTGTTTGGCTTGTTTTTGGCTCTGGGGGTCGCATCTTGTTCAAAAAAGGGCGATTCAGAGGCAAATTTAGAAACAGAAGTTCAGTCTGAGATTCAGGCTAGTATTGACGCCCATGAATCGGCTTCAAGCTTAGATGAATGGGTAGAAAGTGGAAAAACGTTCCACGACTTATTTGAAAAACTTCGGTCATCAACCCCTGAAGAAATCACCGCGTTTTGTGATTCGCTTGTTAATCTAGACGTCAAGACTCGCGCTCTTTTCTACGAAGAAATTACCGATTTAGAAAATCAAAAAATCATTCCCTGTCTCAAGTCACATATAAGCGAGTTAGATTCATTCTTTATTGCAGAAGACGCTCGATTGGAGAGAGCGATTCAGGAACAATCTGAATTAGAAAAAAAAATTGATGCAGAAATTGATTTAGAAGTTAATGGAGATTTTTCAACGCCTCTGAAGTCGTTTCCAAGGCAAATTGAGGTCAATGACGAGAAAGAATCGACCACCTCCGAAGCCGAACCGCGGATCCTTGTACCAAATGATGACGGCGACGACGGGGCATTTTCAATCGTAAAACGGTTAACTTGGGAGCACTCAAGGCTTATGTTTGCCGGTATGGAGCGTGGGCCCAAAAATTGTGAGGTGGCACTTACTTTTGATGATGGGCCATCAGTAAGCGTGACTCCTGAGATTTTGGAAATTCTTGCCGACGCTGGCGCGAAGGCTACATTTTTCATGGTGGGGCAATTGATGGAGAGAGGCAAAGTCCAAATTCAGAGAATGGTTGAGGATGGGCATCGGATCGGAAATCATAGCTGGAATCATACTGATCTAAGGAAGCTGAGCTTTGCATCTGCGCGAGATAATCAAATAGAAAAAACTCAATCGCTTCTAAATCGCATACATTTGGAGCTGTTCCAGACTGAGCTTGATTATCGTTATTTTCGGTTCCCGTACGGTGCGGCCACCTCAGGACTCAGAGATTACCTTCGACAAGCCGAATATTTTGACTATTTTTGGGCAATGGATTCATTGGACTGGAAGTATAAAAACGATTCTGTAACTCTTTGGAACAAAGTGATGTCCGAATTAAATCGAGCCAAAGGTGGGGTGATTCTGTTTCACGATATTCACCGAATAAATGTCTCGATAATTCCGCGATTTTTGGAAGAGCTCAAAAAGCGCCAATGTAAGCTTGTGGTGTTTGATACGCAGATTTAGGCCTCGCCACAAAAAAAACAAAAAACAGAGCAATACTGTCAAATGACTAGAATTGTGACACTGGCCAAACTCTGTACACTCATTCTGGTACAAATATCCTGAAATAATAGCGATTTTTCATGGCGCAAGATTTGCAGTAAAAATCTTTGGGCCGGGAAGGATTCGAATAAAAAGATGAGCAACAAAAGTTGGGCAAGGATTGCCTTTTTTGGGATGGTGTTTTTGTTAGTCAATTTAAATCAGCACGGAGCGCTAGCGTTTGGGCGAAAATCCAGCTCGGTATCAGCTGATCCCGATACTCCAATTGTGGTTAGGACTATCAATATAAATGTTAAAATATTAAGTGATGAGTCGGGACACCCGGCTGTCGAAACAGCGCCGGTTACGTATGGACACCGGCTTCTGGATGTGTTGAATACGGCATACGACGATCGAGTTAAATTCAGTCTAGGTTCAGCCGAGGTGGTCAGTGGCGACGCTTCAAGTAAATACTATTCAATAGCGGATGTTAAAGCGTTTTCAGAAACAGGGTTTTCTGAACTAAGAACAGCTTATGGATCAAATGATATTTCGCAGATCACTCTATATATTAATTCCCATATTGATGGACCATTGGGAATCGCCGATCCTGGAAGTAAATTGGATTCAATTAAATTTTTGGTCATGGGAAAGGGTGAGGGAACAGCTGCGATCTTTACTGCCGATGCCGTCGATTTATCTGAAACCGTGGTCACACATGAAGTCGGCCACCTATTTGGACTTCGTCATGTGGCTTCAAGTGATTTAGAGATCCTAATGACGGATATGACTCGCATGAAACGATTAATGGCATTGCTCAAAATAATTAAGATGAGACTTTTAGGAAAGGCTACTAAAACTGAAGTATACTACACATCGCTTCGGAATGCCGATCCCTCTTGTCGGTTTCAAAAGTATCCAATATTTGGAGTGGCCGAGTTTCCATTGGAAATACTCAAAAAAGTAGCATTGGGTGGGGCGACCGCAGCTGAGGCTGCAGACGAACGGCCCTATACATTAAAGCTGCTTGATGAGCATGACGATGAAAGTAAATGGAACCCTAGAAATAATGTAATGGCATTTTCAGTGAGCTTAGCCGAGAGTCCGAGCCTATTTCATGGCATGTATGACGATGCATTTTCAAAAATACTTCGTTGTGAAGCAGCCGCAAGAAGGCAGGAGTGATTCCCATATGAAATTTCGTAATCGGTTAGCAGGTGCATTGATGTTTCTAGGCGCAGCCTCCTCGTTTGCAAGTGCGGGAACCGTATCTAATATTCCCATCGAGACAATGTTGGCCTCTTACCATGAGGCGAATATTTCTGATATCGCAACGGATGAATCCCTAAGGGATAAAATTAGGCAACGTCTTGTTGAAATTGCGACTGATGATGATCGTATTGGGGTTGGTGGGCATACGGGTGTGGTGACTCGGCGGGCGATCAGTCAGTTTGGAGATTTCGTTAGGGTAGCCGATAATGGAGAATTGAATCCGCAGGATCGGCATGCGATTAATCAAATTGAATCTCGGGCGGAAAAAGGATTTTACGGACCAAATTCACTCTACTATGTTGCAGATCTATTGAGTCGTCTACCGGGCAAGCACTCTGAAGCAGAGTTAAATCGCTTTCGCTTTCAGGTGTTTCGTATGTCCGGAGCACAAAACCTTCTTGGCTATGTCGATAAAAAGATTCAAGCAGCATCTTTTGTTTCTAGTGCGGATGAGGAATCGTCCGCAAAATCTCCTAGTGACTTGATGGGTAAACGGTCAGTGGCAACTGAGAACAAAGTGTCGAATCGTTCACTGCAATCAAAACAAAATGGCAGCAAGGATCCGGTTGCTCCTGATTTTAGTAAGGAACAAAAAGGATTATTCTTTATGTCTTTGCTATTGGGTATGCTGGCTATTGTTAGACGAGTGGTGAGCTAATATAAGTTAGGCATACTCACAGTCTTCCTTAAATAGAGGATCTATTGATTCACCTTCAATAATGTGGAATTAAATTTACGATTATTGTCACCGTCTGTACCTATGTATTGAATTGTTAGATCCATCTGATTCGAATCAGTTGTTTGATCGCTCTTCCAGGTCAATTCAAATTCAACTTGAGAGGACTTGTGAACAATTGTGAAACTTGCAGCATTTGATCGCATTTGACCAATTTCGTCTCCATCGATATTGTAGATATGACCGCCATTGGTATGAATACTTTCTGGCATCATGGTTTGGACATAGGCTGGTTCATCATCGCAAAAAGCACTTGATTGAATGTTTCCTTCATTGTTCGAGAATGAGAAATGGCAGTCATCTGCTTCTCCAATCCATAGTCCCTCAGGGATAGTTACCGAATTGAGCGCCGTCTTTACTTCCAGAAGTTCAGATTTAAGAATTGAATTCCAGGCATAAGTTGACGGAAGAGAGGGGTCCTCTGGTTGCATTGCATATATTCTTCTTAAGCGATCGAATTCGCAGGATTCCGTATTGCATTCTTCGTCAAAGTCGCTATGCAGCGAGTTTAACCGTTTGGCCAGGGCAATTCCATTTTTATGAAGACCAAGAGACCTTAAGAATTCTTCGGTTTCCATTTTCTTGATATCAGCTGATCTAGCGAGTGGCCAGGTTGATACCAATGATGGGTTGTGTTCAATAGATTTGATTTCTGATTCAATCAATGCATTTGAATCGTTGCAAACGCCGACATAACCATAGCCTTGAGAAGGGTAGCCTAATGCGACTGTGTTGCTTTCGATTTCAGCCAGTTTCGAGTAGTTAGCCGCAGTCTCAAATGACTTTAAGATGATTCTTTGATTATTGCTGGAATGATAGGTGTATCGTGAACTTTCTCTACTCCATCTTGGTCGTTCATAAACATTAGGATAAAAATCGACGCCTTTAGTGCCCAGATAGAACATGAGGCGAGCATTGATCAGTGGCCCACTAATAATCCAAGCTTGATGACTATGCCCAGTGGGAACAATAAGGTCATTACCATTTCTTAATTTGATCCCAGTATTCATCCAAAGTGGAATTCGAGAAATATATGTCGCGCCATTTTTTTGGACTGCCAACGCAAGGAAATCCGCGTACATGCGTTCATTTCTTAATTCGATGTTGTGACCGGTTTTTATAATTTCTCTAATTAACTTTTTTGTTTCAAGAAATGTCTTACCATTATATTGAATCTTGGTTTTTCCGAGTGATAGGGCGCCTAAGGATTTTGCCAGGTTTTTTGATTGAGCAATATCGCAGGGGTCAATTTTTGGATCAACCAGATGACCTCGTAGCAGTCCTGGCATTTTTTCTGGAGAAATTTCGGTCATTCCGTTTAGATTATGACTACAGTGATCCTTATTGATGAACTTTATTAGATCTATATTCGCGGGGATTTCGTTATCAACTGATGGCTCTTGGATATCAGAATTGTCGTTGGCCAACACTCCGAGTACGGAGCGAAATTGACTGATGGAATTTGAGTTGATTTGAGGGATGCGTTCTGAATCTATACGGTCAAAATCAAAACTAGCAACGGATTCTAGAAATGAGTCGACAGTTGGAGAGTTAGCGATTTCTTCTCCAAATTTTTCTATAAGAATAGATTTTAGAGCCATACCGAGAGCTTTTTTTAAGTTTTCATCCGGGGCTATTATTTCAAAAAATTCTTTGGCGTTGAGTTCGGCTGCATAAGAAGAAGAACTTGTTTCGTGTGATGATGGAATTGATGCAGCATGGGCATTTGCTAAAAAAATTAGACTTGCAAACATTGAAAACATCAGGGTTCCTTTTTTAGGCGCACCCCGAAGTTTATTCGGGGCGCGTGTTGTAATTTAGATTTCTAATTAATTCTTTTCCGCTTCGGTCGGTGATGACGATCGAAACCAATTGTAAACTCCACCCATCATATCGCCAAGGACTCGACTAGGTGAGTATTTTCCGTTTACAATGTAATCGTTGTAGGCAGAGCTTGAATCTTTTACGACTTGAAGTCCAACATAAGGTGAAAGCACAAGGCGTTCTCCTTGAATAGATAGTCTTCCATTATCTTCTTTAACTACTGAAATTTGAATAAGGATTGTATCCGGTTTTTTTTCGCCAGACCATTTTCCGTACCCTGAAAGTTCGACAGATATTGCAGTACCACCAAAGTTAATGGATTTGATCTCGCCTTCCATTCCATAATAAGCACCATAGAGGTCTTTAGGAGATTTCGCTTTAAATTCTCTACCGTTTGCACCTTGTTCAAACATATTGAGAATGGCAAATGCACTACCAAAAATTTGTGAGCCCTGGCCATTTAATCCGATGTTTACGCCGTCAAATTCGTTGAGGGCAACATAGATGTCTTTTCCGCCTTCTGGATTGTAAACCGGAACCAATGTGAGGTTAGCCGAGATTTGTCCACCTGCCATTACCGGAATGGTTTTGAGTTGTGGCAAAATGTTGAAAAGGCTTACAATGATTTTTGGATTGATTTCTAGACCAACCCCAGCACCAATTGCCGCAATTGGGTAATCATGATTTCCCTTAACTGAAAGAACCGCATCAACAGCTTTTGAAAATAGATCCTTACTGATATCGTGGTAAACGCTGTCGTCGCCTTTGACATCGGCATTTCCAAGATCAGTGAGCTTGTTTGAAATATTGATATCTGCAGCTTTGGCAGCATCTTTCCACTCGTCTGAGGTGAGCTCAGCGAGTTGTGCGTTTGATGGGGGGTTGCCTTTGGCAAATCGAATTCGATCTTCCGCTCTGGCTGAGCTGAACGCTCCTATGATCATAAAACTTGTTATCGCTGCTACATTCCACGTCATTTTCATCACTATTTTCTCCTTTGGGATTAACCGTGCTGGAGTTTATATAATAATAGATTAATATAATCAAGTATTGAGTTTTAGGACTCACAATCTATATAACTATTTGAAAATAAAGGATTTATTTAAAATAATCGTCGATCGTGTCCATCAGTCCTTTATTTGTTTCCAGGGCTGCGGCTGTTTCTTCTGCCGAGAGTTCGGGTAGATTCTTGATTTCGGCTTCACTTTCGGCCTGCTGAGACTCACGTTCGGCTTTCAATGCAGTCATATCATTGTTGAGGGCCTCATAGTCAATTGTACTTCTGATGTCCTCTGTGGCCTTAAGGAGTTCATCTTTTTTATTCGCAATGTTTTTTAGCTCTTCAATATCATCAGGTGCTTCAGTTCCGAGGTACCAAGTAAACCGGGCAGCGGCATATCCTAAAAGTATTATATGTATATTTTTGGAAACCCATTTTGATTTCAATCGAAGTCCGAGACGAGATTCCATAAGTTTTCGGGTTGTTTCGCCCGTCGGATCTTTGAGCATGGTTTGGATGTAGACATTATCGCCGGCAATTTTATTGACTGGATTATAAAACGGGACAAAATACATTTCCATTAGGTCCCAGATTTTCCAATGATTTAGGGAGTCTGTTGTTTTTTCTGATAAAATCTTAGTGATATCACCTAAATCTGAAATGACATCAGCGCGATCTTCAACATTAGACATGAGGGCATCTATCGTAGACTTGGAAAATGAGTTGGGTGATGACTTCCATGGCCAGGTGCTGGGCTGATTTGCGCTGATTATTCCCAGTGTGTCTGATATTTCGTAAAGCGATTGTTTTGCTAATTCTGGATCAGTTGTTTTTTGAGTCGAATGGAAAAGTTCTTTTAATGCGGGAGATTTTATCGCCGTTCCCTTTCGTTTTATGCCTGAAATGTCTAGATCCACGATGTATTCAGCAATTTTTAGATTTCGAATTTCATCAACTTGTTTGCGAAAACTTAGTGGACGATTGGGAAATGCTAAGTCAAAAGCGGCCATTTTTTCTTCGAGTAAAATAGGTCCTCTTGACTGTCGCTGAATTAGTCTGCGAATGATTTTTTCAGGTTTGGATTTGATATTTTCATACCGTTTAATTGCTTTGTCGTATGCCTCAGTATCGAAACTTTTCACTTTTCCCATTCGCGCATAGAGAACGTGATCAAGAAGACAATGAAAAAGTGGATTGCCAACGGAATAAGAGTATGGTGAGGCTAGTAGACTCAGAAAATTAAAATATATTGCCGCATATGCGACCAGTCGAAACCTAGGCATTCCGAATCTTATCGGTAGTTTGGGACCATGAATCGAGCAACTCAGCACCTATACGACGGAATATTGGCGCTCTTAAAGCCTAGTATATCGTATCTGACTCTTCAAAAAACACTAATCATTAGATTTATTGATCCATTTAACACTGTAGAGATCGTGACGGCGGTCTTTGAGGTTTTGAACGGTTCCTTCGTTTCTCGCCTCGATTAAGTTGTCTATTCTAAGATCGGCAATCGCGACTGTTTCCACATTTGGAGACGTATCAGCAGCTATTCCGTCACGTGCAAATGGGAAATCGCACGGAGTTAAAATGCAGCTCTGGGCGTAATGAATGTCCATATTGTGCACGTTCGGAAGATTTCCTACGCTGCCAGACATGACTACATAAATTTGATTTTCTACGGCTCGTGCTTGAGCGCAGTACCGAACTCGACAATAACTTTGCCTTTCGTCTGTGAGAAATGGAACGAAGAGTATTTTCATTCCTTGGTTGACCAGGTGTCGCGCTAGCTCTGGAAATTCAGAGTCGTAACAAACGAGAACCCCAATTGGACCGCAATCAGTCGGTATGACTGTGACACGATCGCCGCCTGAAATATTCCACCAATATTTTTCATTTGGAGTGGGATGAATCTTTGGTTGTTTATACGTACTGCCATCTCTTAGGTAGATGTGGGCAATGTTTTGAATTTTACCATCAACGATCGCTGGGTGAGATCCGGCTACAATGTTGACGTTGTATCCCACTGCAAGCTCTCTGAACATGGCATCGAGTTGATCCGTGTACTTAATAATCGTCTTGATTGCTTTTTCCGGAGGAACGGGGTGGTTCTCAATCGAAAGCAGTTGCAATGTGAACAATTCCGGAAACAATGCAAAATCACTTTTATAGTCAGCGACGACATCAACAAAATATTCGACCAATTGTCTGAATTCTTCAAATGATTTGATTTTTCGTTGTCGATACTGAACAGCGGCCACGCGTACTGTGGATAAGAACTGCCCATGACTTGGTTCGGATTGTTGTAAAATTTTAGGTCCACGCTCACGCGGTCTTTTAGAGGTAGTTCTTTGTTCAAACGCTGGGTTTCTCCAAATCAGGTGAACCCCGTACCCCAGAGACTCAGAGTCGTAATTGAGGTAATCTTTAATTACGCCAAGGATGGAAAAACCGTTTCGGAGCTGAAACGATAATACGGGATCACGTGCTTTTTTATTTTTGACGGCATCAATATAATTTTCGACTGTTTCAAACCGCTTGATTTGTTTTTTTAATCTTGGAATTCTGCCAGCAAAAACTATCGCCTTTAGCCTAAGCATTTGGCAAAGTTTTTTACGCGCGTTGTAAAGGCGTTGCCCAATTCTTATTCCGCGAGCCTCTGGGTCGACACATACTTCATATCCGTAAAGCACATCGCCTTTTTCTTCATGAGTCGTTCCATAGCCATTACCAGTGATTTCTTTCCAATTATGCTGACTGACCGCTTTTTCCTCAGAAATTCTAAGAGTCGCCGCATAGCCGACTATTTTCTTGCCAAGTGTCGCAACAAACACTCCTTCAGGAAAATGGTTGATCTGGGCCTGAAGCATTTCATGAGGATAAGGGGTCATGTCTGGATAGGCGCGCTTAACTAGATTTCTAATGCCGTCTACGTCGTCTAGGGTGGCTAGGCGAATAGAGAGTCTGTCTTTATTTTTTGTCATATAGTTATTAATAAATCGAAATCGGAAAAATCAGTAGCCATTTCTTAAAATATTAAGCACCCATGTCGTCCACGTAGTAGTGGAAAATGTCGTTATTTTATGCTACAAATGCGAACAGTATGAAACAAGGGAAACAAGAAAAAATGATTAAACAAGACGGATTAGACGGAAATGTATTGGAAAAAAATGCTAAGGCTTTTCGGCTCAAATTAAAAGAATTGACTGAGGAATTGGAGCTTAAGATGACTTTGGGCGGCATGGAGGCGAGAGACGCTTGGAGCAAAACCAAAGCTATTGTAAATGAAGTTTCGCATTCACTTGATGATACGGAATATAGGGCGAAAGAGCTCACTGACGAGGGTAGAGTTCGTTGGCATTTGGCTGTGATGGACGCAAAAGACACCTGGAAGGATTTGAAGGAAGTGCTTTCGGAGTTTTCTAAGGATGCTAAAGAAGTTAAAACCGAGATGGATACCGCTAGGGTTCAGGTCCATTTGGCGCGACTTGATGCGCGTGACAGTATTGAAAAAAGGAAAAAATCGATCGAGGCGAGATACGAAAGTAACGTCAAACCTAAAATTAATGGATTTATATCTGAGCTTAATCAACAGATTGACAATATTAAAAACGAATTAACAAAGTCCTAGATTAGGGCTGGGTTTTTGGAATTTTAATCACGAATCGAGTGTTTTTAGATTTGAAGTCGTAATAGAGCATGCCTTGGTGTTTTTCGATTATCGAGTTTGATATTGAGAGACCAAGGCCTGTTCCTTTTCCTTTAGGCTTAGTTGTTACGAATGGGTGAAATAGTGAGTCTACTAGATCCGGGTCGATACCTTTACCTGTGTCCGATACAGATATCTCAATTTCTTCTTTTTGGTTTTGAAATGAAACCGATACCACCCGTTTCTCTAGCCCTTCAACTGCGTCGATCGCGTTGGAGATTAGATTTACAATCACTTGTGCCAGTTCTGTTTCAAGGCATTCGATCGTCAGCTCCTTTGGAATAGCGTCTGTTTTGATTTCAACTCTTGCTCGGTTTGCTTTCACTTGAATCAACTCAACGGCTTCAGTGACTACGGTTTTGAGTGCTACTGGTAAAAATGTGTCTCGTTCGGTTCTCCTGGCAAATCCCCGAAGGCTATTGATAATTTTTGTAATTCGGTCAGCATTTTTCTCAACGCTATCGGCTAGCTGGGTGACCGATTCAGGAGTAATGCTTCCAGACTCGGCATCCATTCGGAGCTTCTCGGTGTACGCCGTGATGACGGCTAGTGGATTATTAATTTCATGAATAATACTCGCGGCCATTTCTCCCAGCGAGGACATTTTTTCGGAAAAAACAAGATGTTGCTCAGCTCTTTTTTGTTTTGTGATGTCAACGCCAATCAAGACCCCTTCTTGGTTGCCATTGTATTTTCTACCGACGATATAATGCCAAGAGGTTTGATTGTTGATTGTGGTTTTGAGTTCCTCATGAAGAATTTCTTCACTTTGTTCAAATAGTCTTTTCGCAAATTCTTGGAAATATTTTTCAGTGGTGTGGAATCCAATAGCTAGTCCGATGAATTCATTTTTTGGAATGCCACAAAGGTCGCTTAGGGCTTGGTTGACTCCAAGGTAATTGAGATTGCTGTCGATCCAAGAAATAGTGACGGGGGCAGCGTCGATGACTATTTGTTCGCGTACTCGGGTGAGAGGAGTTCCGTTTTGGACCAATTGAATGACTTTTTCTTGAGTCTTCTTTATTGACTTCGATGCGTCGGATTTTTGCTGGCGCTTTGGTTTACCCATTACAGGAGCTTATCGGTATTCAAAGGCAATTTCCAAAGCGTCTGAATGAGTCAATTGAAGGAGTCAATTACTTGTCGATTTTCTGTCTGTCTGAAAATGCATATATGAAGCCATCGCGTGAACCGACAACGATGATTCCGTCATACACGGTAGGTGTGCTTTCAATCGCGCCTCCCACTCCGGTAAAATGGTAGTTTTTAACTGGGTTTTCAGGATCACTGATATCAAAGCTTATGATTCCACCTGGGGTGGTGGTTCCTACAATCAGCTCTTTTCCAATGATTAGTGGGGAGCTCCAGGCGTGTTCCCCTATGAATGTTCTGGATAGAACTTCCCCTGATTCCGAATCAAGAAGCAATAATTCTCCGGCGTTTGTTGCAATTGCCAGTAGCCCGTCACTATAGGCTGGGGTAGCCCAAACTCCGCCAATTCCGTTTGAAGCTTTTTCAACCTGAAGTGACCATTTCACCATTTCCAGGCCGTCACTTAGCGATGATTTGGGACCATGTGCGCTTGGATCCAAGCGCATGCATTGTCCGACTTCGCCTTTGCGGCGTCTAACTTCGGGTTGGTCAAACCGTTCTTCTTCTACGCATACGTATAAATCCCCAGATGGGTCGACTACTAAGGAGGCGTCTGTATCGTCTCCAGCCCAAAAATCAAAAACGATGGGAGCGTGAAGTTCTTCATCTATATGAGTGATGTCTAGACCTACAATTCGGCCACCGGAGTTTGCAAAATAAAGAACATCGCGAAACATGACCACCGAGTTTTCAATGCTCACATTGGTGTCGCCCACAAGTCTAAGGAGCTCAACATTCCATCCTTCTTGGTCGAGGATAATTTTCGGAGCCACTGCAACGTTTCCGTTTTTATCGTAGGATCGGTTGAGTTCAAATCCGTAAATACGGCTATTTTCTGCTCCTTCCCACATTTTTCCTGCGACTATTATTGGCGTGCTGTCCCAGTCGTTATTGTGAAGTGTGGGGCGCTCGGTTTTTTCGCCTGGGTTGACTTCATGAGCGTTTCGCCTCCAAAGTTCGATCGGGTCTTGCCCATCCTGTATGGAAACAATCCTTAAGTTATTGTCACGTGAACCAAAATAAATAAGCGGGTAGCCGTCGGGATCAAGTGTGATCGAGCCTTTGATAATGTCTTGAGTGGCAAATGGTTTACGCGTCGGTTTTCCGGTGAGTAGATTGATAAAGTGAACTGATTTGTCGTACGTTCCAACAATCACTTCTTTCACGCCGTCTTTTCTGGTCCATATTACTGGTCGGCCGGTCCAGCCACTACCGTACCACCATTTGGGTACGCCATAGACGGGCGAGTTTCCTTTGAGCG
>Ga0066639_10002626_pt1 | contig 15664 bp, 14 predicted proteins | sample CryGeyCG2114_010_2_FD_59504 | JGI IMG/M metagenome (GOLD analysis project Ga0066639, IMG submission 59504) | Groundwater microbial communities from aquifer - Crystal Geyser CG10_big_fil_rev_8/21/14_0.10 | ecosystem: Environmental > Aquatic > Deep subsurface > Groundwater | place: USA: Utah...
AAGAAGGGGCATAATCAAAAAAATGATAGTATCGGATGACTTTTTTAATTCCTAACTCAACTGTTTTTGTGGGATAAGCGTCCATATATATATTCTTTGATAACAAGAACGATAAAGAGAGGAAGCTTAAGTTGACGTTTCCATCTCCACGGTTGAGTGACTAAACGATACAGCCATTCAAATCCACTATTGTGTATCCAAGAAGGCGCGCGTTTTACCCGACCCCCTAATACATCAAACCCTTGACCTACTCCCATACAAATAGAAGAAGAAAAGATTGCTCTATTATTCCAAAGCCATATTTCTTGATAAGGAGAACCAAAGGCAACAAATACAAAATGGGGCCTTATATCAGCCACTATTGAAAAAATATGCTTAATTTCTTGATTGGTCGGTTTGTTGATGTTTTTTATAGCCTGTAGTCCGATAAATTTAGCTTTTAGATACTTTTTTTGGTAGCACTTCGCAATGCTCAGTGCTAAATTTGTAGTTCCGCCTATAAGGACTACTCTAAGGCTATTCTTTCCTGCGTATTCGAGGAGTTTTTCCATAAGGTAAACTCCGGTTATGCGCTTAATTGGTTTACCTGAAAGGATACGGACTGCTAGAGCAGTCCCTATTCCATCCATAATATTGATTTGGGCTGTATTGACAACTTTTGTGAATAACTTATTATTTTGTGTTTCAACGAGTATTTCAGGATTAATCGATACTATATGAAAAAACTCTTTTGGTGGTATGTTTTTTGACAAAGTATATAGGATTTTATCAAAAGAATTATTTTGTACTGAGATTCCTAATAATTGAATATTATTCATAATCTAATTATACTACAAGTACTAACACTAAAAGGTAATATACAAGTAAATTATTATTTTGTTCAAATAAGTTGATCTTATTTAATATTATCATATAGACATTTTTTGAGTATTTTATATATAAATAAGATATTTTCGTAGTAATTTACTATAAGACTTTTATATAACTATATATTAACTACGTACGTTTAAATATATATAAACAAATAAAATATAGTAATAAATTATAAGATAATAATTGTTTTGGATTGTTGCAAAAGACTTTATTACAATTATCTAATTGCTTCTTTATAACTGCTGAGGTTTTCAATTGCCATTCCGACACCTCTAATGACACAAAAAAGTGGTTCTTCGACTACAAAAGAAGAGACATTTATAAAGTAGGTAATATATCTATCAATATTTGTAAGAAGAGACGTTCCACCAGAAAGAACAATTCCTTTATCGACGATATCGGCCGATAATTCAGGAGGAGTTAATGAAAGAACTTCTTTTATTCCTTCAAGGATAAGTTTAAGTGGTTTTTGAAATGATTCGTTAATAATTTCTTCACCGAGCATCATTATTTTGGGAAGTCCTGTTTGGTAATCTCTTCCTTTTATTTCCATTGTGCGTTCTTTATAGTCAGACACCTTTTCAATATGAGCATTACCTATTTGCATTTTAATTTGTTCAGCAGTTCTCTCACCAATAATTAAATTATATTTTTTTCGAAGCTGTTGAACAATAGCTTCATCAAACTTAGTACCAGCAACACGAACTGTTTTATACGCAACGAGTTGACCAAGTGAAATTACTGCAATTTCAGAAGTTCCACCTCCTAGATTGACGATCATATGACCTGAGGGTTGAGAAATGGGGATTTTTGCTCCAATTGCAGCGGCGAGTGGCTCTTCAATTAAATATACATCTGCGGCTCCTGCTTGTTTACAGGCTGCCACTACGGCTCGTTTTTCAACCTGCGATGCTCCACCTGGAATTGAAATCATAATTTCAGGCCATAAAACATGACCGTGGAGAGCTTTTTTCAGAAAATATGCAATCATCGCAGAAGTAGTTCCATAATCAGCTATAACGCCTTCTTTCATCGGGCGTGATGCGACAATAGATCCAGGTGTGCGACCTAGCATATCCTTTGCATCATCACCAACAGCGAGGACTTGCTTATTTTCCAAAGAATAAGCAACGACGGTTGGTTCATTTAAAACAATTCCTTCACCTGCAATATACACGAGTGTATTTGCAGTTCCCAAATCTATACCAACTTTTTTTCGGAAGAACATCTATTTCGAAATAGAAACTGTATAATATGAGATAGTATTTATAATACTATTGTATACTATTTTATACCCCCTTTGCTTTCAAAATGCAAAGGAATAACGACAGCGATATTAATTATTAGTTGTCATGCTGAACTTGTTTACCCTGTAAGGGTTTCAGCATCTTATTATTAAGATCCCGAAATAAATTCGGGATGACATATCTAAATTCATCACAAAAGATGTTTTGTTTTTAGATTAAGAATGACTGTGGGAGTATAATTTTATGAGAATAATTCAAAAATTAATCATTTTTTCTGTTTTTGCCGGAATTTTTATATTTATTGTGGCATATGCTCGAGGATATCGATTTTCATATAAAGAGAAATCATTTAGCCCAACGGGTATTATTGCGGCGACTTCGCAACCAAAAGCAGCTAAAGTATATATTAATGGAGAACTAAAAGGTGTAACCGATAATACGTTTATATTGCCGCCAGGCTCTTATATAGTTGAAATAAAGAAAGATGGATATTTTGATTGGAAAAAAACATTCATATTAAAGGGAGAGTTGGTGGTTTCTGCTGATGCGAACCTATTCCCACTCAATTCATCACTAACTCCTCTTACCAATCTTGGACTGGCAAAAGTTATTTCTATTGATAAAACAGAACGGTCTTTATTGTTTTCACAAAACGGTGTTGAAGAAAAAGATGGTATTTACTTGTTTGATCAAAATAAAAAACCGTTTTCCTTTTTCCCACCACTTAAACTATTAGTCTTGAAAAAAAATCTTCCCTTAGGGATTGATTTTACAAAAACAACAACCACATTTTCCCCTGACTTTAAAGAGGCAATTATTGATTTTGAACTCGAGAATAGTAGTGTGTCGTATCTTATCTCGGTAGATGAAGAAAATCAGCAGTTATTTGATGTAACAAACTCTAAAGAATCTCTTATTACCGCTTGGAATGAGGAAAATAAAAAAGAAGCGATAAAAATAATGGAAGTTTTTCCAGCAGAAGTTCGAAAAATAGCCTCAGATTCTTTCTCTGTCGTTTCATTTTCACCAGATAAAACAAAATTACTGTATCAAGCTAAAGCGAATACAAATCTTCCTCCTTTTATCACCCCTCCTCTTATTGCAACAAATCAGGAAAAAGAAGACAGGAATCTTGTTGAGGGTGAATTGTATATTTATGACAAAAAAGAGGATAAAAATTTTAAAGTTCAATATGTTAAAAAGCCAGATAAACCAATAGAATCAGTTGTTATGTGGTATATTGATTCACGCCATTTTATTTTAAATGATGGAGAACATTTGTCCATTATGGAATATGATAATACAAATAAACAAATAGTATATTCTGGACCGTATTTATCTGACTATGTTGATGTTGCCCCAGATGGAAGACTCCTTATTCTTGCCAACTTTAATCCGCAGACCAACAAGTATCCGGATATTTATGCAGTGGGGATAAGATGAGAATTTAGATTTCAAAAATAGTCCTCCTTGGTCCTTCTGGCTTCGGAAGAACATAAGAAACTATATTTTCTCGTTCCTTGGAAACAGTTTCTCATGCAGGGGTGGAAGGAGTCGAACCTTCATATTCAGTTTTGGAGACTGAAATCCTACCGTTGAACGACACCCCTTGATTAAAATTACAAATCTACAAATAACAAATCAATTATAACGTACTACATAATGAAGAGCAATTTATTCTTTGTGTTTTTACAGTTTTGGATCTGGGATATTTGGGAGAGGAGGTGAAGCCGAGACTTGATCTTGTAAGTTATTTAAAACTGAATTCATAGGATTTGATAATTCAGGAGCTTGTGGTTGTTGAGGGGGTTGTGATGGTGTTGTAGGTAGGGTAGCGGGATTATTATCTGGTGTTATAGCTGGAGCTGGTGGGGGAACAGGTGCAGGCATATCTTCTTCTACAGCAGGTTCTTGTACCGGGTTATAAACTGCAGGAGGCGTGGGCGTGGGTTCAGAAACAGGGGTTTGAGATGCTGTTTCAGAAGGTGTTTCTTGGACAGGTTGGGAAGTTGATTGAACTGGGGGTGGATTTACTGGTTGAGCAGCAAATCCGAGGGTTTTATCAAATTCTTCCAAAGTAAAACCTTTTAAAATTACAATTTGTCCATCATCTTTTTCAATTTTTGTGACTGGGGTACCTGCGAAATTGTTTGACAAAGTAAGCATTTCTGTTAAAAAATCACGGTTTATTTCAAGATTTTTTTCTTCAAAAGGAAGATTGTGGGAAGATAAGTATTCTTTTTCTTGTTTTGAAAACTGACATTCAGTAACAGTATACAAAGTAATTTTCATATTTCAACTAAGTTCAATATAAATATATAATTCATTATTAAAGATTATTTCTTTTTTGTCAAGTGAGAAATATCAATTGATGTATAAGGTATACTTTCAATATGATTCGAACAAAGATATTGCTTTTACTTATTTTTATTCTTTTTTTGATAGGAATAAGAATGAGTTTAAAAACAAAAAATAGTAATTTAGAGACGATACAGATAAGTACTACAAGCCAGCAAATGATACAAAAAAAGTCTATAGTAAAGAATTCATCAATTTTTATTCCCTATTGGGCTCTTCCACAGTCTAAAGAAGATATTGATGCCTATGATCGATTGATGTATTTTGGTATTGGTGTTGATGAAAACGGCGCACAGAAAAACGAAATAGGGTATAAGCAGTTAAGTGAATTTCAGGCCGTAACAAAAGGCTATTTTGGAAAAAAATCACTGGTGATTCGAATGCTGGATACTGAAAATAACACAAAAATCTTAAACAATGAAAAAATACAAAACACAATTATTTTGGAAATAAATAATTTAGTAAACGAAAATGGGTTTACCGAATTGGCGCTTGATTTAGAATTATCAGGACTTTTTAATACCGATATAACAAACAAAGTTAATCTATTTGTACAAAAAATATATACACTTGAAAATAGATACTATAAGCACTTTTCTGTGATAATATACGGTGATGTTTTTTATAGAAGCAGACCATTTGATATCAAATCAATTGGAAACAACTGTGATGAACTAATGATTATGGCTTATGATTTTTCCAAGCCATACGGTGAACCGGGACCAAATTTTCCCTACGAGGATAAAGAAAAATGGGGATATGATTTTAAAGAAATGATAAGAGATTATACATTGCAAATAGTACCGGAAAAATTGTCAGTTATTTTTGGAATGTACGGGTATAATTGGACTTTGAATCAACAAGGAACTCCACTTAAAAGAGCAGAGACTGTGACAGTGAATCAGATAAAGAAAATCCTAAACTCTAAGTTATCCTTCGACAAAGCTCAGGACAAGCAAATCCTAAATAAATCTCAAATTCCAAATTCTAAAGAAAAAAAGATAGAATATGTTGATTCAGAAAATCAAAAACATGTTATGTGGTATGAGGATGAGGAGTCGGCACAAGTTAAGATAGATTATTTAAAAGAAAAAGGGGTTGGGAGTATTGGTTATTGGGCTTATGGATATTTTTAATGTCATCATTACGTATGATAAGTGAAGGGATAATAGGATATAGCGAACAATTAAAACAACCTGAACATAAATATGCATATTATTTTGGTGGGGTTATGATGTCTTCTGCGCATCTTGCACCCATCAGACAAACTATGGTTGAGATGTATGGAAAAGATAATGTGACAATACTGGCTTCTGCTTTATCAAAAGATTTTCCTCAGCCGAGGAAACACCAAATCGCTTCAGAGATTGAGGAAAAACTACGGAAAGGTGAGCAAGTAAAATTAATTTGTCATTCTTTGGGTACAGTTGAAGCAATGCGGGTATTGCGAGCAGTTGATCAACATATACTAGAACAAAATCGGGGCAATATATCAATTGATTTAATTAGTCCGGCAGGATTATTTTCTGACGCAAGGGGAATGGCCGTGTTTATGCGACGATTTGTCGATAATTCTGTACTCCGAGAAAAATTCAAGCCATCGCTACGAAGAGGAATAGAGTCGCTAGCTATCTATCCTCCAGAAATAGATGGATTTTCAGAGGTAATGCAACTATTGTTTCCTGATTGGAAACCTGCGAAGGTGCAAGGAATACCAGAACAAATTGCAGCGTTGCTTCATTTACATCCCGAAAAACTTGCCGACTTGCGTTATGCTGATGAATTTGTAAATGATGCGATAGGGCTTCAAGACAGAGGATTATTAGAAGAAGCTCTTATAATGAGAGGAAGGATATTAATGCCTTCTATCATGAAATTTCATCAAGAATCGGTTCGTAGAGATAAGAAACAACCAACGGAAAACCAACGGCTTCACTTTAGTCATTTTACAGAAGCAGGAAAAATTATTATTCGGTTATTAACGGGAAAAACAAATGAAACGTTACATAAATTACATGAGGATGGTGTGGTAGTGCGTATTTTATATCTTGCAAAAGACCCAATAGTATTAAAACATGATATTATGATATTTTATCATTCAGACAATTGGGAAGAGTTGATTGTGTCGGGTAAGGTCATTGCAGCAGGTGATTTAGGTCACTCAAGCCACGTAATCCTCCCGGATGTTTTAAAACTTCTCGAAGAGCCTATTCCTTCGCCTTGATTTTTGATTTGAAAGCACCCAGTTCTTTTAATTTCCACATAAATAGCGCGCCTTTATTTCTTGCATTTGAGTCAACGACAAATCGAAGAGCTTGTTCAAGGACAGGGCGGGGGTGGGTTTTTGCCAGTTTTATATAAAGACTTTTTCTGCGTTCATCCTGCAGTTTTTGAGCTAAATGAACTCCAAACGATTGGTATTCACGGGAAATATATTTATCCTCAAGAGGATTAAAATGCTTTAAGATATCTTTAATGGTCTTCATTATTTTTTTGTAAGGACTTCTTTATAGACATCCACATATTGATTTACCATATGTTCAACTGTAAAATTTTTTTCCACAAGAGAACGACAATTTTGTCTCATTTGTCGATATTGATCTTCAGGCATAGCATATATTCGTTCTACAGCCTCACAGAGCCCTTCAATACCTGCTTTTTTAATAATCCAGTTGCCCCGGATATCGTCATCTGATGGATTTACTATAAATCCCGTTTCTCCATCTTTAACAATTTCAGGAACTGAACCACGGGCAAAAGCTACTATTGGCGTACCACAAGACATACTTTCAATAAGGGTAAGACCAAATGGTTCTTCCCATTTAAGTGGGAATAGAAAAAGTTTGCTGCTTTGATATTCCTTTACCAAATTTGATCGTGTGACGTTAAAATCAAAATTAATACGAACAATTTGATTTATTATCTCGCGTTTCTTTAACACTTCATTTTGAAGCCAATCCAAATATTCATTTTTGATGATAGGAAAAACTTTTGTCTGTTTTTTCATTTTTTTTGCAACCTGCAGAACTACATCAAGGCCTTTTTCAGGAATCGCTCGCCCCGTCCATATCATTTGTTTGCCACCCAGAGCATTAAAGGAAAAGATATTGGAATTAATTCCATGATAAATTGTTTTTGTATAGTTAAGTGAAGGAAGAAATTTTTTTTGATAATTACTGATAGGAGTGAAATAAACGTGAGGAAGATGATTAAATAAAGAAAAAAATAATGAATGAAGTTTTTCATTGGTATTACCGTGCATGGTTATAACAATTGGTTTTTTTACGAATTGAACAAAAGGCAGGATAAGTTCACCGTTCATAATATTTACGTGAAAAATATCAAACGCTTTTTGCATACTTAATGCTTTTGAAATTAGTGCTAATTCAAAAAAGTATGTGGAATTATTGATATACTGATTTTCAGTTGATGAGCGATAGGCAATACTTATTTTTTTTACTGGAATTTGTGAATTTCCAGAACAAAAAGCTGAAATTTGTACTGAATGTTGATAGTATTTCAGAAGATTATTAATAAGAATATAACTAAAAATTTCAGTACCTTTTTTAGTAAAAGGACCTATTTTAGTATGATTAGAATTTAATATTGCCAGTCTTATTTTTTTCATAACAAGGTTTTATTTGTGTAGAGCGATTGATTGTAAAATTTTTTCATATTTATTTACCATTGTTTCTACAGTAAAGGTTTTTTCTACATGCATTCGGCATGCTTTTCGCATGTTTTTATATTGTTTTTCCGGCAGAGCATAGATGTGTTTTACAGCCTCACAAAGTCCCTCAATACCGGTTTTCTTAATAATCCAGTTGCCGTTTTTTTCATCTTTCGATGGATTTACTAAAAGCCCTGTTTCTCCATCTTTAACAACATAAGGGGAGGCATTACGAGCAAAAGCTACAACAGGTGTTCCGGTAGCCATAGCCTCAAGCATAGTAAGGCCAAACAATTCGCCTTTTTGCAAAGGGAACATAAACAGTTTTGAATTTCTAAAATAAGCGTTCCTGTCTCCATTGAGTGCAAAATTAACATAAGATGAGAGAAGGGGTTCAATCGTTGATTTAAAATATTGTTTATTTTCGATATATGCATACATGTCAACTTTGTTATGCGTAATATTTGCCACGCTAATTGTTTCTTCAGCTCCCTTAGGTAATCCTGGATCGATCCTACCATACCACAGCATGTTTTGTCCTCCATTTTCCAAATAATCAAATTTACTTATATCAATGCCGTGTGGAATATAATATTTTTGATTTTGAGGAATTACAGTAGATCTTTTATATTCAAAAAAAGAAGGGAAAACATAATATATATTTGGAGGAACAGGAAAAAAATTGAAAAATGATATTGCAGGTTCAGTAGCAGGGAAATGAACCGGAGTAACAAGAGGTTTTTTGAATGATCCCCAGTTAATGGGGATAAGCGGAGAACCAGAGCTGTTAAGAACAAGATCATATTTATTTTCATTTTCTTTCAGATAAAGGAGTATTTTTGAAAAATATGTAGCAAATAAATGTCCTACAGGATCTTCCCGTTGAGTTTGTGAAAAAAAATCCAATTTTTTAAGATCATCAATTCCTTGATCAAATAAATGGATAATTTTGATTTTTCCGGGTACTTCCATAGATCCATCCAATGAGATAACGTCATAGGTGTGTCCGTATTTTATGGATTCTTTCAAAAAAGACGCAGTCCAAACTTCAACTCCGCCTGTTGAATTGATGGTCGTAGGCTTAGATATGGATCCAACAGTTAAGATTTTCATACGTCAATAAGATGGTCAATAGAGTAATTTATTTAGTATATCAGTAAAAGTAACAAGTTTATTGATTCTTTTATAAAAATTATTCTTAATGATATTAAGGTTGCCTTTGGATATGTTTTCATTAAAACGACGAAGAACCATATTAGTTTCATGAAATGACTCAAGAGTAAGCCAAGTATAAAAAAGTATCAATTCTTCAGTTGTCATTTTTTCATGCAACCATGTATTTAAATATTGATCCTGAATTATTTGATCAGAATAATAAAAATTATAAAAACGCGCAATATCGTGGAATTTTATTCCTTTTCCAAATAGATCCCAATCAATAATCTTCATAACGCCATTAGCATTGATTATGTTGGCAGGTCGAAAGTCATTATGAGTTAAATAACCGACACTATTATCTATTAAAGCTAAAACATGTTGGTCATTTGATAGTTTTTCAATAGTACTTAATGTTTTATTATCAATATATTTGTTGTACATATTTCTATCACGTATTAAAGATGAATTCTGATTGATATAAAATAGAAAAAAATCTCTTCCGTATGACTCTATTTTGGCCGATGTCATTGATTGATGATTAAATGAGACGATGCATTTGAGGATTGAAATGATTTGATCATTTTCAGTTTTCGTCACAATAGATGAATCGTTATATCTTGAGCCTATGTTTCGGCCCTGTATAAATTCATAGAGCAAAAAATTAGTGTTTGAATCTACCAATGTTGGAGTGTGTCGACTTAGTTCAATGTCTTTATTATTTTTTAGTATTTTCCCAAGTGTTTGATTGTTCAAAATCATCTTTTGCATGAGAATATCTTCTTTCAGAATAATTTTGATGAAATACTTAGTTTTTTCGCTATCACTTTCCACAATTGATGAAAAATGCGCTTTAGTATTATCTAATAAATCGTTTAACAGAGGATCAATTGTTTTTAAATGTAACTGATTCAATATGTTTTCGACTTTGGTGATAAGATATTTCAGATTTTGTTTTTTATAGTCATGATATATCTTAGTTGTATCTGCACAAAACATTTCATATAGGTGTTTTGGATCTTTTTGGTTTTTATTAACGGCTATTATGTTATTCATAAAGCGTTTTCTCAATAAAAGTAGTTGCCCATTGATAAATATTTTTCTCCTTTAATTCCTTTCTCATTTTAATATTTCTATCTCGTTTTTCTTGTTCAGATATGGTAAGCGCTTGATTTATTGCGTCAGCGCCTTGTTCAATGTTATATGGATTTATCAATAATGAATGACGGAGGTCATTTGCTGCACCTGCAAATTTTGAAAGAACAATCATACCTTTTTTTTCTTCACAAGAGAGTACATACTCTTTTGCCACTAAATTAAGTCCATCATCAAGCGGGGTAACCAAACATACATCTGCATTTTTATAATAAGTAATCACTTTATTTCGTGGCAAACTTTCCGTTGTTATGTGTATAGGCGTCCAGTCATTTTTTGAATACTTCCAGTTAATTTTGTCGCATAGGTCAGTAACTGTTTTAGCATATGTGCGGTAGGCTGGAATATGTGTACGGGAAAAAGGCATGATTCCATAATAAATAAATTTTTCCTGAAATTGTGGATATTTTTCCAAAAAGCGATCAATCATTTTAAACCGTTCCAATAATCCCTTTGTATAGTCAAGCCGGTCTACTCCAACCGCAAGATATTTAATATTAACTCCGAGTTCTTTATTGAGATTCTTTTTTAGGGTTATTTTTGCGTCTTGTTTAATTTCAAGAATTTCTTGGTAATCAATTCCCGCAGCGAGGGGTTCAACTTTTGTAGCATGTTCTTTATATGTTATTTGGGATTGATCAAGCTCAACTTGAGCCTCTATCATTCTCTGGACACACTGAAAAAAATTCTGTGCATGATATCCTCGATGAAAGCCAATAAAATCTGACCCTAGTAATCCGGTTAAAATTTCTTTTGCCCAAGGATTTACACGGAAAATTTCAAATGTAGGCCAAGGGATATGCCAGAAAGTTCCTATTTTTATGTCTTTTCCCGAGTCGCGAAGCATCTTGGGAACGAGTGCCAAATGATAGTCATTTACCCAGACAAAAGCTGGTTTATGATCTAGTTCTTCAAGAATAGCATTTACAAATTTTTGATTAACTTGCTGATAATAGCTCCACCATACTGCGTTAAACTCGGGTTTGACAAAAACAGCATGTGATAATGGCCACAAAGTCTGGTTTGAAAAACCATAGTAGAAATTTTCCAATTCTTTTTTAGAAAGAAACACTCGTTTAAGAAAATATGTTTTAGTTATGGGAGGCATAGCAACCATGTTGTGCTTATTAACTACATATTTGTCAGCATTTCCTGATCCTTGGGCAATATAAACTGCGTTTGATGCCTGAGCGACAAGATCGAGAAGTGTGTGAACTCCGCCTGCTGTTTTTGAAACTTTTATTCCAGTTGATGTTTTTGTATGAATATACGGTTCACGGTTTGTGACAATATAAAAAGAACGATCTTTAAGATTCTTTTTAATAAACTTATGGAAATTTTTGATATTAGTCATATGTAATTATATCTTGTTTAAGACAAAAATTCAATAATACTTCTTGGGCCAATGGCTTTAGGAAAAGCTAAATCACCAAGTATGACAGTTTGAATATTTTTTGTTATTGTATCAGTGTACGTATAATATCCAGATAGTTGAGATGGAGACAGCTGTTTTTTTATATAAGTTAAATCAATTCCTGCAAAATTATTTTGATTTTTGTCATTAAGATAAGAAAATAACCTTGATCCACCAACTAATAAAACCGTTTTTTTAGCTTCGAAATGAGTATAGTTATGTATTCCTGCTTCAAAATCAGGAAAGCTGTCTCCGATGAAAAGAATTTCTATATCTTGCTCTTTTTTAAATAGAAGCGATTCAATAAGTTGAGAAATAACATGTTCAATTGCTTCAAATTTACCTCTTTTAGGGGTTATATAAAGAATAAATGAGTGTTTGTCTGGGTTGCTGTCATTTGTGAGAAAAAAAAGAGGTTTTTGTCTTTTCATTTCCATAGAAAATTGGATTAGCTCGTGAACAGATGGAAAAGATAATTGAATTCGATAATCGGGGGGAAATATGTCAGTTTTTTGACTAACAAAGAAATCCTCTGATTCAATAGGTGAATAGGAAAAAGAAAATGCAGATTTAATTTTTGATAACCACAACATGGTTTCTTTTCTCCAGTCCTTCGGACTAAGAAAACAAGGTGGGTAAAAATCCATATCTTCCCTATATCCTTCCTCATTCTGTAAAACGGATATTTTTGCACCGGATGAAGAAATAATTATCGGGAGATCTAAAAGATTAATCGGATAGAAATCTTCCAATTTGATATAAAATCGTCTTCCATCGTTTCCCATTCCTATTTGTGGAGCCGGTCGTTTGAAATGATAATGTTGTTTTGACAACATATATTGTTTTGAGCTCATACACATTTCTTCAGTTCGGGAAGTATTTAGTATGCAGCAATAACCGGCTTTTTTAAGCAGTGCTATAGCCTGATTCGTGAGCTTAGCATCAAGCAAATCTTTTTCCTCTGTTCCCCATGGATTAGCTGTCAAAGTATTGTCCACATCAATAAAAGCAAGTTTATTTGTCGAAGATTGTTTGATATTTTGATAGATATTTGATTTCATAGTCTTTAATTATATGATACAGTATTAGAAGATATGGATTTAATAAAGCAATTAAGACAAAATATACTCGGAAAGACATTATTTGTTCACCCCCCTCAATTAAAGGCAGACCAATACCAATTTCTTGGAACAAATAAAGAGGAACGACTTAATTTATTAATAAAAAAAGTCATTGGCGGACAAACTTCAGTTAAAAGAAAAATAATATTTGAATACATAATAGATTTTTGGGAACGCTCGACGATAGAGATAGGATATAGAGAACCGGGTTTTAAAGGCCTCAATCTCGCCAAGCGTCCTTTTCTGACTCCAACAGGTTCAAACGATGGTAGTTCGTTTGCATTTGGTGAACAGTACCGTTGGGATACGTATTTTCAAAACAAAGGGCTCATATTAGCAGGTGGATTTGATTTAGCATTTGGACAAATCATGAATCTAATAGATGTTTTTCAGGAATTTAAACGTATTCCAAATGCTTTATCTACACCTTTTTTATCGCGTCCTCAACCTCCATTTGAAATGGCTATGATAATGGATTTACTCAAAAGTGGATTTAAACATAATGAAGAAATCAAATTAGCAGTTAATACTGTTGAGGAGGAAATGGTTACAGAGTGGTTTGATTATGGGACTGGAAAACAAAATTCCAGGCAATCTAAAGAATTGGTTGAAAAATATGGATTATTAACACGGTATGAGCCACATTCAAACCCTTTTATTGTAGGTTGCGAAGATGGGAAAGACCATAATTGGATAACCGCAACATATAGCTTTGAGTATTTACCCGTTCAATTAAACGCAATTTTATATGGAGCTATTTCACTTCTATTAGAGTATTACTCATCGTCAGATTGGGGGAATGACGCATCAAAAGCTGAGTTATATAGTAACTACAAAAAAAAGATGTACCTTGATTTTCAAAATGTATTTTGGTGTGAGGAAGGGAAATGGAAAGGGTTTCGAAATTATTCGTTATTACTAAGAAAAGAAGGGTACATTCTTTATGGAGATCTTTCCTCTGAAGTTTTTCCATTATTTTTTAAACTTGCGACTCCTTTTCAAGCAGAAATAATAAAAAGAAATCTCTCTGTTTATTATGAAGGTGACATTGGATTTGCAACAACAAGCTTATTATTGCGAGATGGGGGAAGTATTCCTACAATACCTGTAGGTCAATGGAAATTTCAATGGGAATATCCAAATTGTTGGCCTCCTCTTATGCTTCTTGCAGTTGAAGGGCTAAAAAACTATGGTTATAAGCAGGAAGCGTTACAATATGAGAAAAATTGGATAACATACGTTGAAGATGAGTTTGATAAAATATCGGGTTTTGCAGAAAAATATCCTTATTCAAGGGAAGCAAAAGTGGAACCTGGTTTTTATGGAATAATGAAAGGATTTGGTTGGACTATTGGTGTGTATCTTCAATTTATACATGATTTATCTAGAGAAGGATTACTCCATTAATATAAGAGATTCTGGATGCGTCCCGCTAAATGGGACTTACCAGAATGACGAAACTAAATAATTTAAACAAACATCAATACTTTTTGCTTGATCTCTCCGTCATTCTGGGGAGCGAAGCGACTCCAGAATCTACCAAACCGTCATTCTGGCCTTCCGATTCGGAAGGCTGGCACCACTTCTGATTGTCCAGAATCCACTGAATCTTATATACTAATAACCAATATGATCAAAGGCGGTTTTGTCTACATAATGGCAAATAACAGACCAACACTTTATACCGGAGTTACAAACAATTTAGCTAAACGTATTTACCAACATAAAAACAAGGTGGGAAGCTGGTTTACATCAACATATAACTTAAATAAACTGGTCTATTTTGAATACTTTGATACGATAGAACAGGCAATCATAAGAGAAAAGCAGATCAAAGATATGAATCGGAAGGATAAATTGTTATTAATACAGAAAATAAATCCTGCTTTCAAAGACTTACATAATAAGATTCTGGATGTGTCGCTTCGCTAAATCAGACCAACTCGCTCCTTACCAGAATGACGACTTCTTCTTTTTAAATTCCCGTTACTAATTTTGCTGCTCCCAAAATATTGCTGTGTTCAATTTTTGTAAACTGAACTGCTTCTTGAGGAATTCCCAACAAGATAAGATATTTTTCTACCATTGACTTAAAATTCCATCCGGTCCAAAATACTGTTCCTTCCATAATAAATTCAAGTTGTTTTTGATTAAGAAAATGATAGATGCCTGCTATTTGGCATGCAGCAAGCGACGCTGATCTTTCAAAAAGGGATTGGGCTATGTGCGAAGGGAGATCATTGTTGTCAAGCGCAAGATCGTGAAGATTCGATGTTGACGAAAGGGAAAGAGGGATATTTTTTTGTTTTGAAATTAGATTAAAATGTTTAAATAAGTATTTTCCCGAGACTTCTTTTTCAAACAACTGAAGACCCGGATTATTCGATTGTTTATCAACTTGTTTCCCCGTCTCAGTTTGCGGAAACGCACTAAAATTCCCTGATTCAAGATTAATAAGATGTTTTCCGTCAAAAAAACCAAAATTCATTCCCGTGCCAACAACGCCGCCTGCAATAATAGTAGAAATATTTTTCATTCCAGCAAGAAGAAGACAAATAGTGTCATTTGCAAGAGTAAATAGTATATGTTTCCCCGACTTTTTTCTAACATAATCTGATAGTTCTTCTCCAACATTTTTTCCTATCAAACCAATAAATGCATGTCCTTTTGT
>Ga0066639_10002629_pt1 | contig 15647 bp, 15 predicted proteins | sample CryGeyCG2114_010_2_FD_59504 | JGI IMG/M metagenome (GOLD analysis project Ga0066639, IMG submission 59504) | Groundwater microbial communities from aquifer - Crystal Geyser CG10_big_fil_rev_8/21/14_0.10 | ecosystem: Environmental > Aquatic > Deep subsurface > Groundwater | place: USA: Utah...
TAAAATTACATTTTGCCGAGATGCAGGAGTCACTCACTGCTCAAAGTGAGTGAACTCCGATTTCAAAATGTAAAGAATAATATTCAAAAACACATCCGTAAAAATCAAAAACCGCAGCCTCCCTCACGAAGGCGCGGTTCTTGATAGAAAGGGAAAATTTTACATTCCCATATCGTCTGACGAACCAGATTCTGATGGCATCGGACGTGATCCGCGAGTAGAACCTTCCGGCTCTTCAATCTTCAAATTCACTCTCGCATCGTTCTTTATTCCAACGATTCGCAAAAGAGAACGGATTGCTTTCGCAGTAGCGCCCTGCCTACCAACAACCTGACCCATGTCTTGAGGATTTACGTGAAGCGATAGGAGAACTCCCATCTCATCAACACGCCTCTCAATCTTAACGTCTTCCGGATGGTCAACGATAGATTTTACGAGGAACTCAAGAAATTCCTGATCAGCCACATTATTCATATCAATTCAATTCTGTAAAACAAGGTAAAACGACCTTTCGAAACAACCCTTACGCCTTAGCGATCAGATTGCAGTAATTAGTCTAACAAATAAATCCAACACGTCAAGTTGACGTGGGGATTAAAAAATTATTGAGACTCAGAAGAAGTCTCTTCTGGTTTTGGCTCTGGTTCCGGAGAACTAACTTCAGAACTTACTTTAGCAGTTTCCTGCACAGAAGCAGCTTCCTTAGGCGCTTCTTCCTCAGCTTTTTTAACCACTATTTTATGAACCGGAATTTTTGGAGAATTTAAAACTCCTGCCCTTACAAGTAGATTATGAACTGTATCAGTAGGTTTTGCCCCATTACCCATCCAATAATTAACCCTCTCGCCTTCAATTTTTAGGTTATCTTTCTCCTGCATAGGGTTGTACCAGCCAAGATCCTCAACATAACGCCCCTTAAGTTTTGAGCGTTTTTCCGTAACAACCACCCTATAACTGGGCTGGTGCTTTTTTCCTATTCTTTTAAGCTTTATCGCTAACATGCCAAGATATTACTAAATAAACCGACACCCGTCAATGATTAAACAAATTCTGATAAATTACCCCAGTTTCAGCGATAAAACCTTAGAAGCACCATCCTCGCCCATAGTAACGCCATACAAAACATCAGCCGCCTCCATAGTCGTCCTATTATGAGTTACTACAACAAATTGAGTATATTTTGAAAACTCCGAAATAAGCTCTGAGAACCTTCTGCTATTTGCCTCATCGAGCGCTGCATCCGCCTCATCAAGAACCAAAAACGGTGGTGGAGACACTGAAATAAGCGCAAAAAGCACAGCCATAGAAACCAAACTCTTTTCCCCACCAGATAACATATCAAGACTATGAATCCTCTTCGAAGGAATAGAGATTTCAACATCGATTCCTCCCAGATCAAGAACTTCTTCAGCCTCAACCACATTTTCAGGGACCTCCTCTTCGTTTTGAGAAACACTCCTCACAGGAGGACGCGTTACAGAGAGTTTTGCTTTTCCACCTCCAAACATCATCCTAAAATACTTTGAGACCCCCTCATTTATCTCATTAAGCGCCTTTGTAAAACCGTCGTGTATCTTTCTATCGAGTTCTTTGAGTAAATTTTTTAAATCACCACAAGCTTTTTCAAGATCAGCAAGTTGTTCGGAAAGGAATTGATACCTCTCTTCGGTTTCCTTTGCTTCATCTATTAAAGCCGGATCAATTGCGCCTATACTCGCAAGCTCGCCCCTTAATCTTAAAATTTTTCGCTCAATCTCATTTAAAGAAACACTCCCAGTCAAACTTACCGGAGAAAAATCATCAAGCTTTCTATCCATCTGAACTGCCTGATGAGCCAGCTCCTCCCGCTTTATAGATAGTCTCTCTCTATCAAATTTTAATGTGTCGCGCGACCTCTCTAAAAGTGACACCTCTTCACGGACTCTCTGTGCCGCCGAAAAAGCTTCCCGAAAAACATCTGTAAAATCAGTAAGCGCAGAATTATGTTCCGCCTCTTCTTTTTCTAAAATACTATATCCGTCTGAAAGTTCTTTAAGTTCAATGAATATTTTCTTTTTTGTCTCTAGAAGACTTTGATCAAGTTGTGGTTTTTCGCCTTTTACCTCAGAGTCAAAAACAACATCTATTTTTTCTGAAAGACTCTTAAGAAGATTTTTAATCACACGAGAATCACTCTCAAGTAAAATATCTTCCAAAGTTTCTCTAACCTCCTCCAAAACACGAATAAGCTCGTGAGTATCATAGGGAGAATCCTTTTTTTCCGAATGTATTTCAATTTGAGCATCAATCCTCGCAAGCTCCCTCTCAAGATCAATCCTTTTTGAAGATAATTTCTGTTTTTTCTGCTGAATTTCCTGTGAATGTTTTTGCTGTTTTATTTTATCCTCACCGATTTTTTCAATTTTTTTAAGCTCTGATTCAGCGTGCGAAAGTTTTTCACCTGTTTTTTTTATTTTTTCCTCAATTTCATTTATTTTTGGAGCTATACGCTTATCTTCCTCTTCAAGGTCATAAAGCTTTACACCAAAATATTGCTTTTCAAGATCTGTAAGTTCCGCTACTACCTCTGACTGTTTTTCCCATTTAGAAGCCTGTTTCCTAAGAAGTTTTAAATGTGGCGTAATCTCATCGACAAGACTTTTAACCTTATCCATGTTCGAGAGTGTTGATTTGAGCTTTAATTCGGCATCATGTTTTTTTAACTGATATTGCCTAAGCCCTAAAATCTCCTCAAGCATAAAACGCCTCTCCTTTGGTGTTGATCGCACAAAAAGATCGGCATCTCCCTGATTTATTATCGTAAAACCCTTTGTTCCAAGACGAGATTGCGCAAAAAAATCAATTACGTCCTTAAGACGCACCTCAGAGTCATTGATAAAATATTTTGACGAACCATCTCTATCAATTCGCCTCCTGATTTCAACTTCGTGGAAATCAACAGGGAAAAACCTGCTCGTATTATCAAAAACAATGGTTGCTTGAGCAAATCCAACTCTTGGCCTTTCCGGAGTACCAGCAAAAATAAGATCTTCGGCCTTCAGACTTCTCATGCTTTTTGCCTCCCTCTCGCCCAAAAGCCACCTTATTGCATCAATGATATTCGATTTTCCGCTTCCATTCGGACCAACAACGCCGGTAACTCCACCGGGAAAATTCAAAATAACCTTAGAAGCAAAGGATTTAAAACCAACAAGCTCTAAACGTTTAAGGTGCATTATTGTTTCAATTTAACTATTCTACATTTCCTGACTGCATACTATCGAGTGCTAATTTTGCCGCTTCAACCTCTGCTTCTTGCTTGGAATAACCAACACCCTCAGCAATAAGTTTATCACCAAAGAAAACTCCTATGGTAAAAGTTTTCTGATGGTCCAAGCCGCTTTCGGCAAGAACCTTATAAGTAGGCGTTAGTTTAAATTTCTCCTGAACAATTTCCTGCAAAAGACTCTTTGTGTCTTTATACAAACCTTTCTTCATTACCTCATCCAATTTTGAAAGAATAAACTTCAAAATAAAAGACTTAGCAGTCTGATACCCACCATCAAGATATATTGCGCCAATCAAAGATTCCAAGGTATTTGCCAATATAACTTCACGCGCTCTTCCTATGTCTTTCGACTCTCCTTTTGAAAGAAACAGGAATTGCTCCAGTGATATTTCTCTAGATATCGACGCCATCATCTGATAATTCACAAGCGCAGACCTTATTGGCGTAAGCTGACCCTCGGTATAATCAGGAAACCTAAAAAACAGCTCCTCCGTAACGATAAGCTCCACAACCGCATCACCTAAAAACTCGAGCCGCTCGTTATGCGAAACAGGCCACTTCGGATCTTCGTTTAAATAAGACCTGTGAGTTAGTGATTCTTTTATAAGATTAGGATCCTTAAATGTGTAAGAAATAATCCGCTCTAGCTCAGAAATATTTTTTTGCATATTAGAGTGAGCGACATGTGATATGAGACATGACTCAAAGCATATCCCCTGTCACATATAGCCCGTAAATACAGATAAAAATCTATTTATTTTTTTCAACTTTTTCTGGCGAAACCAAGTCACTTTTATTCTCGGTTTTCTCCATTTCTTTGTATACCGTTCCTAAAACCCCATTAATAAACCTTCCAGAATTTATTCCCCCATAATTCTTTGCAAGTTCTATTGCTTCATTTATAGCAACTTTCGAAGGAACTTCATTCTTGTCAGCATATAAAAGCTCAAAAAGACCCAATCTAAGAACATTTCTATCAATTATCGAAATCTGATCAAGCGGCCACTCTGGAGCGGTTTTTACTATAATCGAATCAATTGAATCAATGTGTTCTATTACACCTTTTGCTAATTTCCATGCAAAGTCCGGTTCATCTACCCCGAGCGCAAATTCATTTAAATTTCTCTCGAGTACAGCAGCAAGATCTACTTTCTTGTGCTGAAAATCCCATTCGTATAGGGACTGAAGGACGACCGAACGGATAAGTTGACGTGTAGCCATATATTTTTTAGGAACGTACTTCGGCTGACTTTACTCCGCCTCTCTTCAAACTATAACCACAGATCAAAGGCTAATCAAGTGAAAATCAGGAAGTCTGCTCCGTTTTATCTTCCTCCGGCTTTGCAGTTTCTGGGTTTTCCTGCTCTACAGTCTGCATATCCTCTGTTTTTTTCTCGTCATCCGAATTCTGGGAATCCATTTCCATCTCTGCCTCCACAGACTCTTTGGTAGCATCTACAGACTCTCCAGAAACCCCCGAGGCCTCTTCAACAACCGGCGCCTGAACAGCCTCAGCTGCCCCAACATCAGTCTTTTCCATCGCTTCTGGCTTATAATGTTTAGTTCTCTCGGGTTTAGTATAAACCCCACACTGTATACAGGCCTTATGAGGCAAAACAGGCCCTTTGCACTGCAAGCAAACCAAAATCTTAGCCGGTTTTAAGGCTAAGTGTGCTCGGCGTCTGCCAACCTTCGATTTAGAATGATGTTTTACTGGAACTCCTCCCATAAAAAAAGTAACGTAACAATAATCGAAATGCGCCAGTGTGTCAAATAATCCATAAAAACCAACAAAAAAATAGAAACTAAAAATAAATATCGGCAAGGCTTTTTTCCACACCCACTAACCGACTATAATTAGTTGTCATGCCACGATTTACACACCTTCACACCCACTCACATTATTCACTTCTCGATGGACTTTCAAAAATCGAAGATCTTGTAAATCATGCAAAAGAACTTGGAATGGATTCTCTGGCTATCACCGACCATGGAAATCTTTACGGTGCAGTAGAATTTTATAAAAAAGCTAAAGCCGCGGGCATAAAACCAATCCTCGGAGTTGAAGCCTACATCGCGCCGGGAGATCACACAGAAAAGAGTTCAAATGGAGAAAGAAAATATTATCATCTAACACTTCTGGTAGAAAACGAAACAGGTTGGAAGAATTTAATAAAACTCGTCTCCGAAGCACACCTAAACGGCTTTTACTACAAGCCGAGAATGGACAAAAAGATGCTCGCAGAAAATCATGAAGGCATAATCGCCCTTTCGGGTTGTCCTGCAGGAGAAGTTTCAAACCGACTAATGGAAGGAAAATATGATTTAGCAAAAGAAGCGGCAAAAGAATACGAAGAGATATTCGGCAAAGGAAATTTTTTTATCGAAATTGACCATCATCCAAAAATAAAAGAAATTGCGCCTTTAAGAGAAGGACGCGTTCGACTTTCAAAAGAAACTGGCATACCACTTGTCGCCACACAAGACATCCACTACACAAAAAAAGAAGATGCAGAATACCACGACATCCTCCTCGCAGTTCAAACGGGTGACAAATTAAGTGACCCCGACCGACTCTCCCTCAAAGCTGATGATTTTTCAATGCGCTCACCGGAAGAAATGGCAAGTTATTTTGAAGATGTTCCAGAGGCAATCGAAAATACCGCAAAAATTGCGGACAGATGCAATATCGAAATAGAGCTCGGCAAAACAAAACTCCCAAAATTTGAAGTACCGGATGGAACTGATTCGATAATCTATCTCGAAAAACTACTTAACGAAAAAATTTCTGAAAGATACCCGGAAATCACACAAGAAATCAAAGACCGTCTAGAAAGAGAACTTTCCGTCATTAAACGCACGGGTTTTGCCGATTACTTCCTTATTGTTCAAGACTTTGTTAACTGGGCAAAAGAAAGAGGCATTGTCGTAGGTCCAGGAAGAGGTTCTGCTGCTGGAAGCATAATTTCATACATTTTAAAAATTACCGACCTTGACCCAATCAAATACGAACTTCTTTTTGAAAGATTCTTAAACCCCGAACGTATTCAAATGCCTGATATAGACATCGACATAACTGATGTCAGACGCGACGAAGTTTTAGGTTACCTAAAAGAAACATATGGCGAAGACCACGTTGCAAACATCATAACTTTTGGAACAATGGCTGCCCGCGCTGCCATAAGAGACGTAGGCCGCGCTCTCGGTATTAGTTACTCATTCTGCGATCAGATTGCAAAGCTCATCCCTTTCAACCTAAAACTTGCGAAATCTCTCGAAACCGTAGTTGAGCTTTCCGAAATGTATAAAAAAGATGAACAAGCAAAAAAACTCATTGATTCAGCAATGCACCTCGAAGGGGTAGCGCGTCATGCTTCAGTACACGCCTGCGGCATCGTTATAACTGAAAAGCCCATAACAGAATACCTCCCACTTCAACGCTCACCGCAAGACCAAAATGTCATAGTTACTCAGTTTGAAATGCATGCCGTAGAAGACCTGGGTCTCCTAAAAATGGATCTTCTTGGGCTTCGAAACTTAACAATCATTGAAAATACCATTCGTCTCGTCGAAGAACTTCACGGAGAAAAAATAAATATCAGCAAAATCACACTTGAAGATCCGGAAGTTTTTAAACTTCTCCAAGCGGGAGAAACCATGGGCGTATTTCAGCTTGAGTCTGCCGGCATGCGCAGATATTTAAAAGAATTAAAGCCAACAAGCATTGAAGACATCATTGCCATGGTCTCCTTATATAGACCGGGCCCGATGGAGCTTATTCCTGAATACATTGCCAGAAAGCACGGCCGAAAGCCCGTCACCTATCTCCATCCAAAACTTAAAGCAATCCTAGAAAACACATATGGCATCGGAGTTTATCAGGAGCAAATGATGCGCATAGCACGTGACCTTGCCGGCTATAGCCTAGCTGAAGCTGATACCCTCCGAAAAGCCATTGGTAAAAAAATAAAAAAACTCCTCGATGAGCAGGAAGAAAAACTGATCGCAGGCATGATTAAAAACGGCGTCGATGAGAAAACCGCAAAAGCAGTCTGGGAACTTTTTCCCTCATTCGCCCGCTACGGATTCAATAGGTCCCATGGAGCCTGCTACGCAATGATCGCCTATGAAACCGCATATCTAAAAGCTCATTACCCGATTGAGTTCATGACCGCGCTCCTAAATGCAGAGTCAGGAGACATAGAAAGAACCGCTATCCTCGTAACTGAAGCCAAAAGAGTAAATATCGAAATCCTTCCACCAAACATAAATAAAAGCGGAGCCACATTTATGCCCGAAAAAGAAAATGGAAAAGACGGCATACGTTTTGGACTCTCGGCAATAAAAAACGTCGGCGCAAATATTGTTGCCGCCATAATCGAAAACAGATCCGCAGAAGGTCCGTTCGAAAACCTAAGCGCACTACTCTCACGTGTCCAGCACAAAGACCTAAATAAAAAATCCCTCGAAAGTCTTATCAAATGCGGCGCGCTTGATACTTTAGGCACAGAACGTAATCAGGCGCTCCAAAATATTGAAGAACTTCTTAAATTTGCCAACCTTTATAAAAAAGAACAGAAAACCTCTCAAAACAGCCTTTTTGAATCCCTTTCATTCTCACCGCAATCACTTAAGTTAAAAGATGTTCCACCAGCCAGCTCATCTGAACGTCTTGCGTGGGAAAAAGAGCTCCTGGGGCTTTACGTTACAGACCACCCTTTAAACCAACACAAAGAACGCATAGAACAAGTTAAAGCGTCTCCGATTAAATACCTTCTAGCAAACGGAAGCGATCGTGAGTATGCTCGCGTCGTTGGCATAGTCTCAAGACTTCAAAAAATCGTAACCAAAACAGGTAAGCCCATGCTCTTCGCTCAAATCGAAGATTTTGTCAGTCCTTTAGAAATCATAGTTTTTCCTGAAACACTCACAAAGACAGAAGCCGTTTGGAAGGAAAACAGCGCCGTGCTAGTCTTAGGGAAAATGTCCAGACGAAACGGAGAAGCAAAGTTTATTTGCGAAGACGCGCGAACCCTCTAAACCCGCTCTGGAAAAACCAGAAAACCCCTGATATTCTCAAAATCATGAAAACTGAAGACAAAAAACTAGACGAAATCAGACATTCTCTTGCTCACCTACTGGCAGCGGCTGTACTTGATGAATTTCCAGACACGCTACTAGGCATTGGTCCAACAATCGATAACGGCTTCTACTACGACTTAAAGTTTAAAAAGCCTATCTCTCCAGAAATATTAAAATCCCTAGAAGAAAAAATCAGGCGCTATATAAAAGCGTCCCTTCCGTTTTCTGGAGAAAAAATAACTTCCACAAAAGCAAAAAAACTTTTTAAAGATCAACCATTTAAACTCGAACTCATAAACGAATTTTCAAAAGAAGGTAAAGATCTAACCATTTATCACACATGGAGTAAAGAAAAAAATATTCACCTTGGTAAACATGTCACATGCAACATGTCACATTCCGCATGCTTCATAGACCTCTGCCGCGGCGGCCACGTCAAAAACACAAGCGAAATAAATCCTGACGGCTTTAAGCTAAGCCATCTCGCAGGAGCATATTGGAGAGGCGACGAAAAAAATCCTCAACTTACAAGAATTTATGGATTGGCTTTCAAAACAAAAAAAGAACTCGATGAATACATAGAAATGTTTGAGGAGGCAAAACGCCGAGATCACAAAAAACTTGGTTATGAACTCGATTTATTTACGTTTTCAAACCTCGTTGGCGCAGGATTTCCCCTCTTTACCCCAAGAGGCACCATAGTAAGAGACCTACTAGATTCATTTGTTTGGGAATTAAGAAGGGAAGCAGGTTACGAAAGAGTAGATATACCTCATATTACAAAAAAAGAACTGTATGAAACTTCCGGTCATTGGGAAAAATTTCAGGACGAACTTTTTAAAATCAAAACCCGTGAAGGTCATTTCTTTGCAATGAAACCAATGAACTGTCCGCACCACGCCCAGATTTATGCGCGCAAACAACAAAGCTACAGAGACCTCCCTCAAAGATATGCCTCAACCACAAAAGTCTACAGAGATGAACAGACTGGAGAACTATCAGGCCTTGCAAGGGTGAGATCCATCACACAAGACGATGCCCACGTTTTCTGCAGATTAAATCAGGTAGAAGAAGAAATTGGAAAAATCTGGCACATTATAGACACATTTTATGGCTCATTTGGATTTGAGCTAAACGTACGCCTCTCACTCCGTGACGAAAAGCAAAAAGAAAAATATCTTGGAAGCGATGAAAGCTGGAAAAAAGCAGAAAAAGCGCTAAAGAAAATAATGGAGGACAAAAAAGCTTTTGATAAAGACCGCGTAGATATAGGCGGAGCTGCATTTTATGGACCAAAAATAGACTTTACCGCAAAAGACTCCATCGGCAGAGAATGGCAGATTGCGACAATTCAACTCGATGTAAATCAGCCTGAAAGATTTGATCTTTCCTGCATAAATGAAAAAGGTGGAAAAGAGCGCATTGTCATGATCCACGCCGCCATCATGGGTTCCATTGAACGCTTTATGGCAACTCTTATCGAACACACCGCAGGACTTTTCCCTCTCTGGCTTGCGCCAACCCAGATTCGCATTCTTCCCATAAGCGACAAATTCACAAAATATGCGGAAAGTATAAAAGAAGAATTACAGAGCCACAACCTGCGAGTAGACCTCCCTTCGGCAGACGAAACATTAGGTAAAAGAATCAGGCAATCCGAAATCGAAAAAATCCCCTACATAATTGTCGTGGGTGAAAAAGAACAAAAAGAAAAAAATATAAGCATTAGATCCCTAGTCTCAAAAGAACAAAATACCGAAACTCTAAAAGACTTTATCGAAAAAACCGAAAAACTCATAAAAGAAAAAAAATCATAAAAAAAGGCCGCAGAAGACACGCTTTCGCGTATCTCCCACGGCCCGAGGAGAACCGACCACAAGGCCGGATCAGGTTGTAGTCGCTACAGGAGTTTCTTCTGTCTTTGTCTTCGACTTATCAACAACGCCTGCGCCACTGTCCGACTTCTCTTCCGTTTCTTCAATCTCACCCTTGACGCTCTCTGGCTTCATCACCCCATCGAATAGATCTTTAACCGAAGCACTATAGCACTCCGAGGCAAAATATGACATACGACAAGCAGCAACTTGAGGCGTGAATCTGAGAGCTTCAGCCAATTTCTGGAAAACCCTCGTCTTCTGCTCCTCTGAAAACTCCGACGAGCGAACAAAAAAATTCTCAATCTCGGACATGAGCCACATGACGCGACTTATATTATTCGCGCCACACGCCTCTTCGTAATTACCTTCACATGTTGCCCTCACCATTGAGCCAACAACAGTAACTGCATCTTCGAGGTTCAGTGCACCTATGCGCTCAGCAGTTTCGGAAGGGCTCTCTGCTCTGCCTTTGGGAATCACCCTAAGCCTCTGTATGAAAGTACCCAAAACCCTCCAGGTATCGCGAATCACAATTCGTCCACCCTGTTCCGCAGGTTGTTTTTCGCCGTTCGCCATTATCTCACTCCTTACGTGATGGTGTATGATTTGTCAACGATTCCAAAGATACACTATCAAGTATTTACATATCTTGTCAATGACAAGCCTAAGTCCTCTCACGAATCATTCTTTGTAGCACTTCAGGATTCCCCTTCCCTTTGAGTTCTGCCATTGCCTTTCCAACGAGAAACTGCAATGCATTTTCCTTCCCGTTTTTAAAATCACTGACAGCCGAAACATTTGTTTCAATCACTCTTCGCACAACATCCAAAAGCGCTTCTTCATCAGAAATCTGATGTAAATCCTGTTCCTTAAGTACCGTATGCGGATCAGCTCCAGTCTGCATCATTGAACGCAATATATCTTTTGCTGATCTACTTGAAACCGTATTGTGAGAGATTAGCTCAACGAGATCAGCAAAATTTTCAGGCGTGATTTTTAATTCCTCAAATTTAATTCCATTTTCTATCATAAGTCCTCGAAGATCAGAAGTAAGATAGTTAAAAAGAAGCTTTATCTCCTGCGCCAAGTTTTGGTTGTCTTCGCTCATAAGTTCCGAAACAGAATCTTCAAAATGCGAAGCGAGACGAGGATCAGAAACAAGAAGATCCGCCTGTGGCTCACTCAAATCAAATTCTTTTGCAAACCTTATCCGCTTCTGAGCAGGAAGTTCTGGTATTGATAATTTAATATCGTTAAGAGGAAATCTCGACAAATCCAATGGCGGCAAATCCGGTTCCGGGAAGTATCTATAATCATGTGCCTCCTCTTTTGTTCTTTGCGACACTGTCTCACGCGAAGATTCATTCCATCCCCTTGTTTCATGTTTTACCTCGCCACCTTCTTCCAAAACCATTCGCTGTCTCTGTAGCTCATACTCAATAGCATCATGAACCGCGCGAAAAGAATTAATATTTTTTACTTCAACTTTTGTCCCAAAAACAAGTTCTCCGTCATGAATTTTTCCCAAACTCACATTTGCCTCAACTCTCATCTGCCCCCTATCCATATCCGCATACGAAACCGACAAATATCGCAAAATAAGTTGCAACTCTTTTGCAAACGCAACTGCATCATCCGCATTTCGTATATCCGGCTCTGTTACAAGCTCCATGAGCGGCACACCTGCCCTATTAAAATTAACCAGACTTGAATCACTTTTGGAATTTAGTGCTTGTAATTTGGAGTTTTCGTGTGTGAGCGCTCCCGTATCTTCCTCCAAGTGAACTCTCCTCAGTCGGACTCCTTTTAGAACTCCTCCAAAAACAAGGGGCTGATCATATTGTGAAATCTGATATGCCTTTGGCAAATCAGGATAAAAATAATTTTTCCTATCAAATTTTGAAACCGCGGGAATATCTCCCTGCAGAGCCATGCCAACTTTGATAACTGACTCAATAGCTTTTTTATTCGCAGTCGGCATCGCCCCGGGATGAGCAAGGCATATGGGGCAGACATTAATGTTTGGATGCTCCTCATCGGGATCGTTTTTGCAATCACAAAACATCTTGGTCTTTGTATCAAGTTCTGCGTGAATTTCAAGGCCTATTACAGGCACATAAGTAGCCATAGAACGCTTCTAATAATAACGAAAATTTGGCCTGAAAAAAAGTTTACCAAAACAGTCAAATCTGTTAACATTCCCCCAGCACCAAAACAACCAAACAAGAGAGGGAGTACCATGCAAGAACGAGGAGTTTTTATTACTCTCGAAGGCATCGACGGATCTGGTAAATCAACTGTTGCAAATCTACTTGAAGTGCTTGCTTTACAAGACGGCAGAATGCGTTGTGTCACTACAATGGAACCAACAGATGGTCCAACAGGAAAACTCATCCGAGATAAACTAGAAGGTAGATCACCGATCGAGAGCAACGAAGCTCTTCAAAGACTCTTCATCGAAGATCGTCTCGAACACGTAAATGACTTCATTAGACCACATCTCAAAAGAGGATATCTCGTAATATCCGACAGGTACTGACTCTCGACACTCGCCTACGTCATGCTCACGGAAAGCGCTGACACATTCATTGCGATCCATGAAGAAGTATTTGAAGGAAAGTTTCTTAAGCCACACCTTAGCTTCATCCTCGACCTATCAGTCCAAAAAGCTATGGAAAGAATCATGTCTCGCGGCGAAGGATTCGACCATTTCGCAAAACAAGAGAAACTCGAAAAAATCAGAGTCAATTATCTTGAACTTTCAAGAACGCTACCTGACATCATAGTGATGTCAGCAGAATTGAAACCAAAAGAAATTGCGAGAACAATCTGGTTCTATATCCAACCCCTTCTATAGAAAGGAAGAAGACAATGAAAAGAGTAAAACCTGGGGTGTTTCTACTTTCGAGCCCAGAAATCGACGAAAATGCACTCGGAGAATACCTCGAATGGCTTGGCGCACTAGAATGGGAATCTGATGCCCCAAGTGACGCCGAGCTCATACCCGAAGTAGCAGGAAGGCTCTGCTACCGCAGCTTCGCGCCCGGACTCAATCCGAACGTGAAAAAGGTCCGAGGATCGAACAAGGAATACTTAGAACACATTCTCGAAGTCGGCCACGGTTCGGTTCTCGAGCACGGAATGCTGACCTTCATCATCGTGAATGCTTCAAGAGTGTTCACGCACGAATTGGTTCGCCACCGAGTCGGAGTTGGTATCTCGCAAGAAAGCCTACGATTCGTCCGCCTCACCGACCTCTCTTTCTGGGAGCCCGAATGGGCCCTCGAAGACACTGAGCTACAGCAACGAAATACCGAAATCATACGCCTCCTAGAGGAACATCAAGACTGGCTGGCGAAACACTTCGGTCTCGACGAAAGTGGGATCAAATTCGAAGAAAAAAAGAAAAAAACATCGTACATGCGACGTTTTGCTCCCATCGGTCTGGCAACATCGATCTGCTGGTCATGCAACTTCAGAACACTCCGACACGTGATCGAGATGCGTACGCATCCCGCAGCAGAAGAAGAGATAAGACTCATATTCGGTATGATCGCCAAGATAGCCCAGGAACGATATCCAAACATCTTCGGCGACTATGAAGTCGAAATCATTGACAACCTCCCTCACTACAAAACACCTCATCGCAAGGTGTAAAAAGAATTCTCAAACCCAAAGCGCCCCTTCCTACTCACAAGCAGGAAGGGGCGTATTCTATTTACATACCCCGCTAAAAAGATTTAAATTGTTTTGAAAGTCTTGGTGCATTAAATAACGAAGCATAATTTGAATCTGGTAATATGTCGTAAGAAAGACTCGGTACTTCTGCCATTCTTTCAAATCTAATTTTCGCAACAGGTTGGTTTTTGCGAAAAGTAAGTGGTTCAAAAGGCCTTACCTCAAGAACAAGCCTCCTACCAACACCATCTCCACCATTTCCATACCCCCAACCAGGATCAATATACCCAGCATAATGAGAACGAAACTCACCCGATCTGGCATCCATAGGAATCATTTCGCAAGCAAGATGAGATGGCACACGGACACATTCATCCGTCTGGAGTATATAAAATCTCCCCTGACGCAATTTAATAATCCCATCACGAGCCGCAATCGGACGAAAAAACTCTTCAGGTTCATACGCACCAATTTTAGAAAGATCCAAGATCTTATCTCCCTCAAGACTCTCCCATCCAGAAATTTCAGAAGAAATCGCCAAAGTCAGTATTATAGAACCATCGCCATCCTTAACTGAAAAATTTTTATATTCAAATGGTTTTTGAGAGTCAAATTCCCAAAGAAGTTTATCCTTGTCAAAACTTTCAGTAAGATCATTTTCATTAAAACCCGTATCACTATTAAAAAATCTTATTTGCGAAAGAGACATTCCATTCTCCATTTTAATAGCAAAAGAATTCGGCTGGATCACAAGCCAAAGTTCACCCGAGAAACCAGCGGGAGCAACAGTATCAAATCTCGACACACCATCGGCGATAACACGAACCTGAATATCGTTTCTGCCTACACTCGATTTTGGATTACAATATGCAAAAACATCAGCCGGAAGTTTTAAAGACTCAGAAAGTTTCACAATATACGTCACTCCCCGCTCTAAAGGGGAAGAAATATTGTGAGGCAAAGCAGAAACAAGAGGAAGAAGATCCCGAACTTTCTCCCCGGATCGCGGCTGAAAAATTCCATCAATCCTATAAATCTCATCACTAATAGCAAGATCAAGTGAAGCAGGACGAATCCGTTTGGTATCTGATCCTTCAATCGAAGAAGAGTCCATGAGAGCACGAATCATTTGAGATGAAAAAGCACCAAAGCGATTAGGCATATGCCATATATTAGCACTCAAATAATCGCAATAAAAGCACAACAAAAATTTGACAAAATACACATTTATCAATAATCATATACTCGACACCTAAAGAACTCACACAAACTCTTTCATAGAAAAGGTCGGATAAGGTGGCTGAAAAGGCACGAGAAGAACTGGAAAAAATGTTTGATAATGTCGGCCTATTTTCCGAAGGTTTGGCAGTGGTTGAAAAGGATGGGAAAGAATTTCATATCCGACATGATGGCTCTCCTGCATACGAGGAAAGGTTTGACAGCGCTAACTCCTTCTCTGAGGGAGTAGCATCTGTCAAAAAAGATGGCAAGTGGTTTAACATCCGCTACGACGGCACAAGAGTCGACTGACTCTATTTCTCTTCTCCAAACAACAAGCCGCCCCATCTCACATGAGGCGGCCTTCTTTTTTTCTAACCCCACAAAAGGCACAGCAAAAAATATCAATTACTAAAACAAAAACTTCCCCGTATTACTCTATAGAGGCTATCGGAGGCAAAATGCAACATTGGTATCTCTAAAATTACATTTTGCCGAGATGCAGGAGTCACTCACTGCTCAAA
>Ga0066639_10002630_pt1 | contig 15647 bp, 14 predicted proteins | sample CryGeyCG2114_010_2_FD_59504 | JGI IMG/M metagenome (GOLD analysis project Ga0066639, IMG submission 59504) | Groundwater microbial communities from aquifer - Crystal Geyser CG10_big_fil_rev_8/21/14_0.10 | ecosystem: Environmental > Aquatic > Deep subsurface > Groundwater | place: USA: Utah...
GAAAAAGACAGGCAACCCAAAAACGGCGATATTGTGGTTGCCGAAGTGGACGGCAACTGGACAATGAAGTACTGGCAAAAGAGGGGCGCCAAAATCGTGTTGATGCCCGCCAACAAGGATTACCCTAACATTGAACCGGAAAACCAGCTGCGGTTGGGGGGTGTGGTCACCTCGGTGATTAAAAAGTTTTACTAAAATATTTTATTGTGACATAAAAAACAACACTTTAAGTCGACGCGTTGTTTTTTTATTAGACAAAATCAAATTAAGCTGCAACCCTTTTGGCTTCTTTCATCCTCTCTTCAAATAAATCCAGTATTTGAGCCGCTATTTCATTAACCCGATAGGCATAATCTTTTGGCTCATATTCTTTGCCTTGCTTGTCTATTTCTTTGGACGGAATTTGACCAATTAATATATCGGCCTTAATTGAATCTTTATCTCTTAAACTAGAATCTAATGTTACCCGATAAATTTGGCCCGGCTCATCTTCATATTCAAAAAATGCATCGACTCCGTGCATCACGTCAAGCGACGTATGCCGCGCACAATAAAAACGCAAATGGCTGTAGTCTTTTGGGCAAAGTTCTTCGGCAATGGTTGCGTGCAAATCTCTGGCAAAAATTCTTTCCGGTTCAGTCGCATCATCTAAATCAGTATGTTCTTTAACCAGTTGAATTGCTTTTTCGTATGGCAAATAGCCATCGCCTCTGGCCCTTAATTCCTGTACTAATTTATTATCCGGGTCAAGATTAATGACCGAACCAAAAAGTTCACGTTCAAACAATTCTCCAGTCAAACCGCTTACTTTATCCGGATTAAATTTCATATTTCTTAAGTTAAATTATTTTTTACTCATCACACTTTTTTTATACACGTCTAAATGCTCCAGGGCAATGCCCGCTCCCTGGGCAACGCAAAATTTCGGGTTCTCGGCCACATAACAAGGCACACCCGTGGCTTCGGCGATTAAAACATCCAACTGTTTAAGCAGACTGGAACCGCCCGAAAGCACAATTCCCTTATTCATCACATCAGCGGCCAGTTCCGGCGGCGTTTCCTGCAAGACGGCTTTAATGGTTTGGATAATTTCTTCCAGTTCATCGCTAATTGCTTCGGTAATTTCCCCGCCGTAAATTTCAATGTTTTTTGGCAAGCCGGTCACCAGATCGCGGCCACGCACTTCAAACGACTGCTCGTCTTTTTGCGGCAGTGCCGCACCAACGGCAATTTTGATGTCTTCGGCTGTATGCTCGCCAATCGCTAAATTATGTTTTTTACGGATATATTCGGCAATCGCCGCGTCAATTTTATTGCCGCCCACCCGGTTAGAGCGACAGGCGACGATGCCACCCAAGGAAATTATGGCCACTTCGGTGGTGCCGCCGCCAACATCACAAATCATATTGCCGGCCGGCTCGTTGATGGGAATACCCGCGCCGATGGCGGCCAGGACCGGCTCTTTCACCACGTAAGCGGCTTTAGCGCCCGCTTTCAGCGTGGCCTCAATCACTGCCCGCCGCTCGGTGGAGGTTACTCCGGCCGGCACCGCGACCATCACTTCGGGCCGAAAAATTCGCCAGGAGCCGGTGGCTTTATTGATAAAATAACGCAGCATCGCTTCGGTTATCCGGTAATCGGCAATTACCCCGTCGCGCAACGGGCGCGAAGCCACGATGGTATCGGGCGTGCGGCCCAACATTAGTTTCGCTTCCTGCCCCACCGCCAGAACTTTGTTTTCGTCAAGCGATACCGCCACCACCGTGGGCTCATTAATCACCACGCCTTGTTTGGGAATATAAACCAGGGTGTTGGCCGTGCCTAAATCTATGCCTATTTTTTTTATCAAATTTTCAATTTTCAATTTTCAATTTTCAATCAATGACACAATAAGAAATTTCTAAACTTGGCGTCGCGATTGATAATTGGTTATTGAAAATTCAGTGTAAATTGATAATTGGTTATTGAAAATTTTATTCCGCTTTAATTCTCTCTATCTCCGCTCCGATGGCTTGTAATCTTTCTTCTATTTTTTCATAACCCCGGTCTACCTGATAGACTTCAGAAATCTCTGACTGGCCTTCGGCCACCAGCGCCGCAATAATCAGGGTAGCGCCAGCCCGCAAATCAAAACTGGTAATTTTAGTGCCGTAAAGCGGAGCGGGTCCGGTAATCAAGGCGCGGTGCGGATCGACAATAACCGCGTTGGCTCCCATTTTTTTCAATTCATCAATGTATTTCAAACGGCCCTCATAAAGCGGGTCAAAAATTAATGTCGTGCCTTCGGCTTGAGTGGCAAAGACGCCAAAAGGCGCTTGCAAATCAGTTGGCAAACCGGGATAAGGCAGGGTTTGAATCTTGCCGGCCCGGAAACTGCGCGAGGGATTAACCAAAATAGCGTCTTTTTTAAGTTCAAAATTAACCCCCATTTTGCGCAATTTAAGCAGAGGCAGTTCCAAATGCCGAGAATTTATTTCTTTAATTTCCACCCGGCCGCGCGTCACCGCCGCCAAAATAAGAAAGGTGCCGGCTTCAACCGGATCGGCAATGATTTTATGGCTAGCCCCTTTTGGATTTTTTAATCCGTTAATAATTAATTCATGTGTACCCAGTCCTTTGATTTTAGCCCCTAATTTAACTAAAAATTTACCTAAATCCTGAACATGCGGTTCGGCGGCGGCCAAATGGATTTCCGTCCGGCCCGGTAGCATCACGGCGGCCATCATCGCGTTTTCGGTAGCCGTTACCGAAAATTCTTCCAAAACTATCCGGCGATATTTAGGCGCCGGCACCGCTTCTTTGGCCCTTTTCACGTAATAAAAATTTTTGTCCTGGGTAATTTCGGCCCCCATAGCCGCCAAAGCGTCAATATGGGTGCCCACCGGCCGGGCTCCGATAATACAGCCGCCCGGCTGGGCAATTTTGAATTTTTCAAAACGGGCAAACAAAGCGCCTAAAAATAAAATAGAAGAACGCAGTTGGCAAATAATATCCTGGTCTATTTTTTTAGGGTCTAAATCTTTGTTGGTAATTTGAATTTTTCTTTCGCCCAGCCATTTTACTTCCGCCCCCATGCTTTTTAAAATTTCTAACATACGAAAAACATCCTCAATCAAAGGCAGGTTGTCCAAAACACAGGGCCTTTGGGTTAACACCGTGGCGGCCAAAATCGGCGTGGCCGCGTTTTTAGAACCCCGGATAACCACTTCACCCTTTAGGGATTTGCCACCAACAATTTTAAATTTGTCCTGATGCATAATTGTTTTTTGGGGTTTTCTATATTGCTATCATAAGCAAAAACAAAAATAAAAACAAGAAATTTATATTTAAACTCTGACCCAGCGCGGCTATCGGTCCGTCCTATGTTTTAATCTACGCGGCAAAGGCGCTTGCGGCATTGAATTTGCCGCCAATTTTACTTATACTGAAAATGTTATGACAAAAAGAATCCGCCGTATTTTATTTTGGTCAATCGTGGCCATTTTTATTATGGTTACCCCGCTTTTTTTTGCCTATTCTTTCGGGTATTTTTTTGATTTTTCCCAATGGCACTGGATAAAAACCGGATCGATTTATCTAGGCAGCAGCCCCAGTGGCGCGCAAGTTTATCTTAATGATAAATTGGCCGCCGGTAAAACACCTGTTTTACTTAAACATTTAAAACCGGGGCACTACACTATCCGCATTGTCAAGGACAGCTTTGCTAGCTGGGAAAAGACCGTCGGTGTTGTCTCTTATCAAGTCACCGAATTTCGCCAGATATTTTTGCCCCAAAAAGAGCCGGCTCTGTCGTTAGTTGGCGCTACCGAAGCGAAAAAGATGCTTTTGTTTGTTGCCCCGGCCGAAAAAATGGCCGATGCCCAAAACTATTTAAACCAGCAAAAAATTAATTACACCGGCCTGACCCTTGATAGCGACAAGTTTTATTTTTTAAAAAAACCGGGCCTAACCCTGTTTCAAAAAAACTTCACCGACACAGATAAACCGCAGCAGCTTTCTTTGACTAACCTGGATACGTGCGATTGTTCACTGGGAGAACCACAGATTATTTTAGGCGCCAAAGGGAAAATTTCCCTGATTACGCCCGAAAAAGACCTGCTGCTTTTGGATAACCAGGATTTCCGGCTGGTCCAGCGCCAAGTAAAAGCCGCTGGCTTTGACCAGTGGGCAGATAAGCTTTTTATTTCCACTTTAACCAATGAACTGTGGGTCTATTTTTTAGCGCCCACCGGCAGCCAGCCGTTTCACTCTGCCGGAGAAAATATTTTTTTAACGCGTTTTTCCACGCCCATAGGCGCGGTCGCCTGGTATTTAGACAACCATCAAATTTTATTTGAGCACGACCACCGATTAAAAATGATTGAAATTGATAATCGTGATTCTAAAAATATTTTTGACTTGCTGCCAGTCCGGGACACAGAAATTTTTGCCGATTTTAACGCCCAGAAAATTTATTTAAAAAACGAAAACCAAATTTATTCTTTGGGTTTGAAAAAAACTTAAACGGTCTATCTTTTAGCCAAACCAAAAACATCCCGCTTGCGGGATATTTTTGGTTTTATTATTTATTAATACGCTTTACCGTTTGCTCCACTGCGGCGCGCGGCGGGCCTTTTTTAAGCCAAACTTGCGCCGTTCTTTTTCGCGCGGGTCACGGGTCAGAAATCCGGCCCGGCGTAATTTTTTGCGAAAATCGGGATTAAACACAATTAGCGCCCGGGCGATTCCGTGCCGGACCGCTTCAGCTTGAGCGGCTAAACCGCCGCCGCGAACTTTAACCGAAACTTCAAATCGATTAAGTGATTTTAACCGCCGCAAAGAACTCTCTACTATTTGTTGGGCGGCGACTCCAGAAAAATACTGCTGATAACCGCGGCCATTGATTTCTATCCTGCCCACTTCGCCTTCAAACGGCCTGGCGGTTACCAAACGGACGCGGGCGATAGCGCGTTTGCGCCGCCCTACGCCCGCGAAATAAGATTTCTCTTTAGAGACGGTTTTTTTGGACGAAGTTGCTTTTTTGGAAATAGCTATCTTTCCGGGCCTAGACGCCGGTTTTTTGGCCGTTTTGCTTGCGGCTTTATGGCCGGGCGTTTTTTTCTTAACCGGTTTGGCTTTTTTAACTTTTTTGGCAATCGGCAATATTTTCTTTGTCTTTTTTGTTTCTGCCATATATTTTTACTTTATTTCGCTTGTGCTTCTTTTTTGTATAATTTGAGCTTTTTGATAAAAACGGCCTGCAATTTATTTTTGGGCAACATACCAAAAACCGCCCGCCGCAGAACTTCGCGCGAATCTTCGGCCATCTGCCGGCTTAGGGTTTTACTTTTTAAACCGCCGGGGTAACCGGAATGCCATTTATATTCCTTCTGTTGTCGTTTTTTACCAGTAAACAACAGGTGGTCTGTATTGCTCACCACTACCCGTTCGCCCCTATCGTGATAAGGCACAAATTCTGGATTTTTTTTGCCGCGTAAAAGATCGGCGATTTCCACCGCCAGACGCCCTAAAACTTTCCCCCGGGCATCTATTTGATGAATTTTTTCTTTAGCCATAAATTAAATTATTTTTTAACAACCGCTTGGGGCTGCTGCGCTTCTTGCTGAATTGGCGGTTGTTTGACAAATTCAATCAGCGCTTTAGCCGCCCCGTCTTTTCGTTTTTGGTCGGTTTTAATAATGCGCAGATAGCCGCCTGGGCGCCCGGCAAATTTGGGCCCTAATTCTTTTCTCGCTTTTTGGGCCGCCTTTTTTGAAAGACGGCTCGCCAAATAACGAGCGGTGGCCAAATCGTCTTTAGCCGCCCGCGTTACCAGTTTTTCTACTTCTGGCTTAATTTCTTTGGCTTTGGCCAGGGTTGTTTGCACCCTTTCCCGTAAAATCAAATCCGAAGCCAAACCCCGCAACAGAGCTTTTCTTTGGTCTTTTTTACGGCCGAATTTTCTTTGTTTAATCTGTTTGCGCATTTTTATGTCTTAATTTCAAAGTCGTGTTTTAAAAGCGCCTTTTTTACTTCTTTTAGCCCCTTATCGCCCAGACCTTCAACGTCGGACAAAAAAGTGATCGTTTTTTTGCTTAGCCCCCCCAAGGTTTTAATGCCGGCTGCCCGCAGGGCATTTACGGTTCTGGTTGAGAGTTGTTTTGTTTCTTCAACGGTAATTTTACTAATATCGCTTTGGCTACCGCCTTTTTTCTCTCCGCCGGCCTGTTTTTTTTCTTTTTCCGGCTCTTCTAATAAATCAACAAAGGTGCCGAACTGTTCAATTAAAATTTTTGCCGCCTGCAAAAAAGCGTCTTGTGGCGTTAAGCTACCGTCTGTCTGGATCTCAATCAGCAAACGATTATAATCAGTCCGATCGCCCACCCGCATGTTTTCTACCGCCAAATTCACTTTTTTGATTGGGGTAAAAATTGCGTCTACGGCAATTGAACCAATTTCTAATTTTTCTTTTTTGCGTTCGCCCACCGGCACAAAACCCAAACCTCGTTCAATTTCAATATCCGCTTCTAAAAAAGCTTTCGCGGTGGTTAGCGTGGCAATATGCTGGTCTTTATTGATTATTTCCACATTGCCTGGCGTTTTAATGTCATCGGCGCGCACTTCTTTTTTCCCTTTGACCTTCAATTCTAATTTAGCCCTTTCTTCTCCGGTCATTTTAAAACGCACCTGTTTTAAATTCATAATAATTTCAATCACGTCTTCCATTACGTCTTTAAGCGTGGAAAACTCATGCTGAACGCTTTTTATCTTAACGCCCACCACCGCCACGCCGGGCAGTGAAGAAAGCAAGACACGGCGAAAAGCATTGCCCAGCGTAATCCCATAACCCGGATAACAATTATCAATACTGAAAATTGCCTGGTTATCACCAGTTTTTTTAACCCTTGGTTGTTTGGGGAGAGAAATCATGTTTTTTATTTAATTTTTAATTTTAACGAGAATAAAATTCAATAATTGTGCCCAGTTTTGCCAAATCACCCAAGTCCTCTTTTTGTGGCTGGCGCAAAACAGTCGCCTGTAATTTATCCGTGTCCAACTTCAACCACCCGGGTACCGGGTGTTTTTTTAATATTTTACTTAAATTAGCGAAAAGTGGCGATTGGCTGGCTTTTGGCTTTAATTTTATTAAATCCTTCGGACGAACCCGATAAGAAGGGATATTTACCCGGCGATCATTAATTTTAACCAATCCATGGCTCACTATCTGCCTGGCGCTTTCTCGGGATTTAGCCAACCCCAGCCGAAAAATAACGTTATCCAGCCGGCGCTCAATTTCACCCATCAGGTTTTGGCGAGAATCGCCTTGTTTTTGAATGCTGTGCAAAACATAATTTTTAAATTGCCTTTCCAGCAAACCATAAATCCTTTTGATTTTCTGTTTTTCGGCTAATTGCCGCCCGTATTCTGATGGCGCGCGCCGCCGGCCGCCACCTTTAGTGCCCGGCGCGTAAGGACGCCTGACAAAAGCACATTTTTGGGTAGCGCAACGTTCGCCCTTTAAAAAGAGCTTTTCGCCCGCCCGTCGGCACTGTTTGCATTTTGGATCTAAATTTCTAGCCATTGGAGTATTTAATAAAATTATACGCGTCTTGGTTTTTTCGGCCGGCAACCATTATGTGGAATTGGCGTTTGATCTTTAATAAAACTAATTTCTAAACCGGCCGCTGCCAGTGCCCGAACTGCCGCCTCACGGCCACTACCTATACCCTTAACAAAAACTTCCACCTCTTTAACGCCAAAACGGCTGATTTTTTCCATCAACGACTCCACAATTTTTGTCGCTGCAAACGGCGTCGCTTTTTTTGGGCCCTTAAAGCCAAGCGCGCCCGCGCTCCCCCAGGCGACCACTTCGCCGCCCGGTCTGGCCACCGAAATAATAGTATTATTATAAGTTGATTTAACAAAAACTTGCGCCCGGTCAAACCTTTTGGCCGCCGTTTTTTGGGCCGCTTTGTTGGCTACTTTTTTTTGCGCCGCCTCCAAGGCCTCGGTTTCTTTAATCGCTTCTTCGGCGGTTTGCGTTTGGATTTTTTTCTTACCCATAATAGATATTTAAGTTAAAAACAAGCACTGCTTTATTTTTTATCTATCTTAACCTTACCCGAACCCATCGTCCGCCGGACATTACCCCGCACTGTTCTGGTATTGGTTTTCGTTCTTTGGCCCCGGGCCGGCAAACCGCGGCTGTGCCGGCTTCCCCGGTAAGAGGCAATGTCCTTTAATCTTTTTATATTCAACATAATTTGCCTCTTTAAGTCCCCCTCCACTTTATAATCGCCCTCAACCGCTTTTTTTAAGGCGTTGACTTCGTCAGCGTTTAACTGGCCGGCTCTTTTATCGGGAGAAATTTTGGCTTTAACCAAAATCTCCCGGCCGCGACTCGGCCCAATACCAAAAATATAGGTGAGGGCAACCTCTATTCTTTTTTCGTCAGGAATGTTGACTCCGGCGATTCTGGGCATAAATTTAGATTTTATCGCTAAAAATAATTTGAACCGTTAACAAAATTATTGTTTATCTTTGCCGTTGTTTATGTTTGGGATTTTCACAAATTACAACCAAACGCCTTTTCCGGCGGATAATTTTACATTTATTACAAATTTTTTTAATAGAAGCGCGAACTTTCATTATGCTTTAGCGAAAAACCAATTGACCAAAGCGTTTGGCTTTAGTTTTTACGCGTTTAAAAATAGCACCACCATTGTGTGCTTTTTGGTCGTGTCTTAGTTTAGGCCGCGAAAAATTATCCTGCCCCGCCGGCTGTCATAGGGGCTTGTCTCCACCTTAACTTGGTCGCCAGGCAAGATTTTAATAAAATTAATTCTCATCTTGCCAGACAGGTGGGCTAAAATTTCGCCGCCGTCTTTTAATTTAACCTTAAATGTCGTGTTTGGCAAGGCCTCAACGACCTGCCCCTCAACGATGTTTTTTTCTTCTTTATTAGACACTGTTATAACTTAACAAAAAAATAGCTTTTAGTCAATAGTTAAAAAATATTTCAATTGATTTTAATCTCAATCCGATCCGGACTTTGGGGGACACGCCGGACAAAAAATGGCCAAAAAGAAACTTCGCCGCTAGCTACTGCCGGCAAACTCGTAAAATAGGCGCCAACCTGGGCCGCGTTTTTCCCGGCCAATTCTTGTTTGATATTTTCTAAGACCAACGGTTGGACAAAGTTGCCGGCGACACCTAAAGAAAGATCGGCGCGGCCCAGCGCAAAATCACAACTGACATCTTTATACTCAATTAACAGGCTGTCTGACTGGAAAACAAAATTATCATTGTTTATTTCTTTTTGCAAGGCGGCGATAGCCAATTCATTTATCGCTTGAGCGGGGAAGGCCAGCGCCCTAACAGAAAAGTCTACCGCAATGTCAAAACTGTCGACTTGGTCGCCAACGTTGGCAGTTGTTTTATCCTCGGTTCTTTGCTGCTCAATGCACCGGTCCAGTAAAATATAGCCCTCGGGAACCTGTTGTTTAACCTGATCGGTTAAGCTTAAAATATTTTCGGCAGAAAATTTTTCTAAAGCCGCCTGCATATCCTGTTCAGAAATAATGGTCACTGTGCCAATTTTTCCGCCCGCCATTGGTTGCTGTGAACGGCCATAAAATTTATCATGCTTGGGCGAACCGGCAAAGCCCGGAATTGTAAAACTGCCCGGGCCGATATTATATTCCTCGCCCGGTTGGTCAGCCGCTACCGAAACTTCAATTGAACTGGGAATAATCTCCCCGTCCTGAATAGTGGCCCCCGGAACAGTAATTTGTTCGGTGGTCCGAAAAACCAAACCTGATTCGGCTAAAAATCGTGTTGTTTCCACTAATGTTTGGGGGCTGGAACTGTATTCGTTAAAAACAGTAATTTTACCGGTTGCCTTTTTATTAACTTGTTTTTGGCCGGTAGCGGAGAAATTTTTAGATTCGTTTTTTCTGACTTCTAAAACTTTAGCGGGAATCTTGGTTTTTTGTTGGTCAACCGCCGATGCTGTTTTGTCGGCCACGGCCAAAAGCCTGGTCCCGGCTTCATTTCGCTTTAAAACCAGTGAAATTTCCGCTTTGGGTAAAACAAAATAGCAAACACCAATTAAGACCAGCAAACCCGCCAGGGCAAAAAGAACGGCCATTTTTGGCAACTGGCTCTTTTTTATTACTGACGGTTCTTCCACCGCTTCCGTTTGCCGGTAATCCTTAACCGGCACCGCCTCCTTAGCCGATTGAATATAATCGGCGTTTTCTGACGTCGCCACACCCGGCCGCTTGGGCGACCAAAAACCGTTCCAAAATTTCTTTTTAGCTGGCTGTTTTGATAGCCGCCCAAGCGGCTGGGCAAATTGTAGTTGGGTCTGTCCGGTTAATCGTTCTCCGGCTTTATTATCCCCTTTTTCTAAGTCAATGCTTAAATCGTAGCCATTTTCGCCCAACGGCACCTCTGGCTGGCTTTCTTTTTCTTCCAGCAGTTTTTCAAAATAATCATCGTCTTTTCTGCTTATCTTAATATCGGTAATCGCCGCTGGCCCGGCGCCAGAGCGTAAATCAATCACCCGACCCGGACTGGCTTTTGCCGGCGGCTTAGGGGAAATTTTTTTAGTTGCGGGCTTAACTGTTCGCGTTGTGCTTATCTTTGTTTTGTCTTTTACCGCGTGTTGGCTGGCCTCAAACTGGTCAAATGCGTCTTTGGAATTAAAAACTAAAAAGCCGTTTTTTTGGGCCATTTTTTGCCCCCGCTCATCCTCGGTAACAATGGTAACGCGCTTATCAGCGTTGTCGGCTTCCCTTTTTAATAATTTTAAGTTAACGTTGCTCTGAAAAATCTGCGCCCCGTAAGGGAAAAACAAAACAGCCCCTGGTTCAGCAACCTGTAAAATTTTATCAACAATTGAAATAATCTCTTCTTCCTGGTTGATAAAAAATTTTTTTTCGTTCATGACTGCAGTAACCTAACGGTTCTTTTAATAATCGTTCCCATGGTGGTTTCTTTTTCTTTCTCAATGTCTAACGCCAACGAAGCTAACGCCATCGGCGTGATGTCCTGATAACTTTTTAATTTGCCTGTTTTGTCTTTGATATTTTTAATATCGCCCGGTTCAATAAAATCAACTTGCGGCTTTTGTCCGCCTAACATTTCCGCCAGCCAAAAAGAGTCGTTAAGCGATTTTTTAATGCCCGGCAAATAACTGCCGCCGCCGCAAAGCAAAATAGTCGGCGGCAAAGAAGTGGTCTGGGCGAATTCTTCCAAAATCAGCGCCAGTCCAGACGACCAAATTTTAAGGTCTTTTTTTAGTGTTTCGGTAATTTTCTTTTTAACAATTTTGCCCACCTCGCCCTGACAATACTTTATTTTTATTTCTTCGGCCTGCTGAAAACTTAACCCTAAGACAGATGCCAAGCGCTTAGTAAAGGCCTGGCCGCCGATAGTCAACGATTTAACACCCTCAATTGCGCCGTTTCTAATCAGCGCCACATCGCTGGTGCCGCCGCCAACATCAATAATAACGGCGTTGCCCTTGGGCAATCCCTGTTTGTTGGGTAAGTCAATACTTCGGGCCACCGCGTACGGTTCGGCGGCGATAGACAAAAGATGGCGTTTTAACGAATCAACAATTTTTTCAATTGCCCCCAGATGTACCAGGGGCGCGTAAACATTAAAAATGGTCAAAGCTAATTCCCGTCCGACAAACCCCAGGGGGTTGGTTACCTGATAGCCGTCTATCTTGACGCCAACAATCGCGGCGTTAATCAGTTTAACATCAATTTCGGAAACATTAATTTCTTCCGCCAACCGCTGCCTGATTTGATTGAACGCTTGCCACTGGACTTTTTGCACGATACTTTTTAACTCGGCCAGGTCAATGCTGGCTTCTGATTTTTCCCGGTGATGAATAACGGTTGTCGCCGCACCCCGAACATATTCGCCGGCAATTCCCACCACTAAATTTTTTACGCTCTGTTTGCTGGCAGTTTCTGCTTGCTGCAGCGCTTCCTGGCAAACGACGGTAACCGCATCAATATCAGCCACCGCGGCCGCCTGCATATTGCCAACTTTTTGCCGCACCAAGCCGACTCCAATTACTTCGCCTAATTCATTTTCTAAATCAGCCCGAAAAACCAAAGCTTTGACAAACTCGGTACCAATATCCAGCGCCAGTAAATGTTTATATTCATGTTCTTTTCTGCGCGGAAAATTAAAACCAGAAAAAATTTTCATTTTTTAAATTATACCATAAATAAAGCCGCGGTAAAAAACACTGGGCTGAATTATTTTTAGGTTTCCAGCACTGCCTTGATGCGTCGCACACCGGCTGAACTTGATTGTTCTTTGGTAATTTTAAAATGGCCAAGTGATTTTGTGTTTTTTACGTGCGGGCCGCCGCAAATTTCGCGCGAAAAAACAGCGCCGTTTTGACCAATGGTGTAGACCTTGACCGTCTCGCCATATTTGTCGCCAAAAACTCCGGTTGCCCCAAGTTCTTTGGCTTTTTGGACGGGCATTTCCGCAAATTCCACCGGCAACTGTTTTTGAATTTGCTGATTAACTAAATTTCCAACTTCCTTTAATTGTTCCTGGGTTAATTTTTCCGGGTGGGTAAAATCAAACCGCAATCTTTCAGCGGTAATATTTGAACCCCTTTGTTCTACATGTTCGCCCAATACTCGCCGCAAGCTTTCCAACAGTAAGTGCGCGGCTGTATGCAGTTTGGTCGTTTCGGCCGAATGGTCAGCCAAGCCGCCGGCAAATTTTCCAGCCGCGGCCGTTCGGGAAAGTTCTTGGTGGTGTTTTAAGGATTTCTTAAATCCCTCTTCGTCAATTTTCAGACCGTTTTCTTTGGCTAATTCCCGAGTTATTTCCGGAGGGAAACCATAGGTTTGATAAAGGTCAAAAACAACTTCTCCATCAATAATTTTGCTTTTTGAATTGTATTTTTGACTTTTGATTTTTGCTTTTTGCTTTTCAAACTTTTTCAAGCCACTCTCGATTGTCTTTCTGAATTTTTCTTCCTCTTTAACCAACCCTTCAAAAATCAACTTTTTATTTTGTTCCAGTTCAAAATAAGTATCTTTATACATATTAATTACCACTTCTGCGACAGAAACGGTAAAAGAATTTTGGATGCCAATTAACTTAGCGTAACGAATAGCTCGCCGGATTAGGCGGCGCAAAACATACCCCTGGTCAAGATTTGAGGGCAAAAGGCCCTCGGCTAAAATAAAAACCGCGGCCTTTAAATGATCGGCGATAATCCGGTATTCTTTTTTAAATTCATCATAAGTTGTTTTAGAAAGTTGGGCTATTTGGGTTAAAATTGGTTCAAAAAGTTCGGTTTCAAAAACCGTTTCAACGCCGTTTAGGATAGTTAGCGCCCGCTCAACACCCAGGCCCGTATCCACGTTTTTTTGTTTCAATTCCGTATAGCCGCCGTTTATTTTTTTGCGATATTGCATAAAAACATCATTCCACACTTCCAAAAAACGGAATTCATCCACCAGTTGCGTGAAAGTTTTTTGCTCGTGTCCGGTTTGCGGCCTGGTGTCAAAAAACATTTCGGAATCCGGCCCGCCGGGCGCGATTTGCCCGCCGCCTTCCCACCAGTTGTCTGCCCGCCCTAAAGGAAAAATGCGCACATCCGGATCACTCCACGACTGGTCTTTTCCTGCTACTTTGGCGGCAATACCCGCTTTTTTAAATTGGGCCTGCCAAATTTTAATTGATTCTCGGTCAAGCGGAATTTCTCCCTTGCCAGCAAAAACCGTCACGTAAATTCTTTCGGGCGAAAGGCCCAGCCACTGGCTGCCAGTTAAAAATTCCCAGCTCCACTCAATCGCTTGTTGTTTAAAATAACCCGCTCCGATGCCGTCCGGTTTTTCCGAATCGCCAAAAGACCAATTACCCATCATTTCAAAAAAAGTCAGGTGGCGGTTGTCGCCCACTTGGTCAATGTCGTTGGTGCGGATGCATTTTTGGATATTGGCCACCCGCTGTCCGCCCGAATGTTTCTCCCCCAAAAAATGCGGCACCAAAGGATGCATACCGGCTGAAATAAAAAGGGTGGTCGGATCGTTTTGCGGCAACAAAGAAGCTGAAGGAATAATCGTATGCCCTTTGGCCGCCATAAATTTTAAAAATTTAGTACGAATTTCTTGAGCCGTCATAAATTTATCTTAGCGCAAAAGCAGCGTCAAAACAAGCTTGACCCGCTCTTGACAACTATGCTAAAAAAGTTTAAATTTAAGGGCAGTTAAGGGCAAAAGAGACCCCCTCCCTCTCCCCACCCCGCAAGTGTCCGCGGGGGACACGGGTCTTATGCCCAGCGATGGCCCGGGTTGAGCTTCGGCCCGGCCCGGGCCTCGCCCCTTTTTGTCCCGACAAAAAGCCCCCACACCCCGAGCGCAGCCCACTAGTTCCTCGTAACCCCCACCCGCTGCGCTCGGGGTTCTTTTTTATTTTAAAATCACACCGCCGCCTAAAACTTTTTCTTCATCGTAAAAAACCACGCTTTGGCCGGCAGCCGGCGCATATTGCGGCTGGTCAAAAATAACTCTTAATTGGTTGTCTTTTGCTTTTTTAATTTGCGCCCTGGTTGGTTTGGCGCGATAACGAATTTGGGCTAAAACTTTTAAAGGAAGTTTTGGCGGCGAGTCCAAAATCCAATTTAGTTGCCGACAAATCAGCTCTCGGTCTAAAAGCAGTTTTTTGTTTTTAGTCACCTCTAAAACATTTTGGCGCCTATCTTTATCCACCACATACCAGGGGCCACCGCCCAGCCCCAGCCCGCCGCGCTGGCCACGCGTATAAAAAATCAGTCCCTGGTGCTGGCCCAAAAATTTTTTCGTTTCTTTTTCTCTAATCTGGCCCGGCTTGGCCGCCGTTTTTATTTTTTGGCCTAAAAAAGTTTTAAGGTCTGTTTTTTGCATAAAACAGACATTCTGGCTGGACACTTTTTGAGCGTTGGGCAAACCGTTTTTTTTAGCCAGGGCCCGAACTTTTATTTTAGTCAAATCCCCTAAAGGAAATAAAATGCGGGCTAAATCTTTTTGGCGCAAGCGATACAAAAAATAACTTTGGTCTTTAGTTTTGTCTTTTCCTTTTAATAAATAGAGCTTGTTTTTACCTTTTTTGTTTGGAAATTGAAAATTAGAAATTGGAAATTCTCGCTGCAGGCGAGCATAGTGTCCCGTGGCCAAAAAATCAGCCCTTTGTTTTTTAGCCCAACGCCAAAAAAGCCCGAATTTTATCTGCGGATTACAAAAAATACAGGGGTTGGGCGTCTGGCCCCGCTGGTAACTCCGGCAAAAATAATTAATTATTTGCCGCTGAAAATCCGTCTGGAAATTAATTTTTTTAGTGGGAATGCCAATTTTTCTGCCCGCGCGCTTAACCATTTGCCAGTCGGCATCCGGGCGATTAAACAAATTAAAATAAACGCCGGTTACCGCAAACCCTTGTTTTTTCAACAACAGCGCGGCCATCGACGAATCAACCCCGCCCGACATCGCCACGAAGACCTTTCTTTTAAGAGGGGCATTTGATTGTTTGTGTTTATTCCTAATTCTAGCCATATTCGTTTCGTTCACCGGGCCTAAGGCAGCCCCAGCATTAAAAGTACCGGGAATGTCAGTTTTGTCCATTTCCCGTTCGTGAATCTT
>Ga0066639_10002632_pt1 | contig 15644 bp, 16 predicted proteins | sample CryGeyCG2114_010_2_FD_59504 | JGI IMG/M metagenome (GOLD analysis project Ga0066639, IMG submission 59504) | Groundwater microbial communities from aquifer - Crystal Geyser CG10_big_fil_rev_8/21/14_0.10 | ecosystem: Environmental > Aquatic > Deep subsurface > Groundwater | place: USA: Utah...
ACATAACCAATAGCCATTCCTAAAAAAGTAAATACTGAAGAAGCAATGAATAAAATTAAAGCTACTGCAGGCATGGACATATAAGATTCTTTTAAGAAAATTAAAGAAATTCCTAAAATTATAACTACCTGAATTAATGTTAAAATTAAGTTAGTTAAATAAATTGAACCTACAAAAGTTATTTTTCTTATTGGTAAAAAATAATTTCTTAAGAACGCAGGACTATGTTTTTCCATCATTACTAAAGTTGTTCCTAATAATAATGAAGTAAACATGATAACTAAAATCAATAATGTTGGAAAAGTATAATTCAAATAAGTTCCTTCTTTACTTATTGGTTCAATTTTAGTTATTAATGGTTTTGCTAAAGTTCCTGCTTCAGTAACTTTTTGTTCTTCTAAACTTGTTTGTACAGCAGTTAAAGAAGTTTGTAATTCAGTTAATGAATTAGAGATTGCATTAAGATTTCCAGAAACACTGTCTAAAGTTGTTGTTGCTGAACCAACCGCGCTGGAAGCATCATTAATTTGGTTACGTGCAGATTCAAAATCATTAATTAATGAAGAAAAACTACCATTAGTTAAACTTTGTTGTAAAATAGTAATTTCATCTTTAGCATCATTTAAAGTTGATTTAATATCAGCTTTGTCAGAACTATTTAACTCTGAATTATCTACTATTTCTAACGCAGTTTCAATCTCTTCTAATGAACTATCAACTTCAGTACTAACATTACTTAATGTAGTGGTAGTATCTCCTTCTTGTGGAGCAGTTAAGTTAAGTCCAGCAAGATCAGATTTAGTTGAGGTTGCTGAAGAAGCAGCACTAGATATCTGGCCACCAAGAAGAGATAATTTTTCTTTTTCTGTAGCAATTGTATTTTTTGCATTTAATAATTTGCTTAATGTATCTTGAGCAAGTTGTTCAGATAGCTGTTCAGATTTAAAATTGAGTTTTTTTTGTAAAGTGTCTTGAATCATCCAAACAATATTTATTCTGGTTGGATCAATATAAAAAGTAACTTCTTTTGCTTCATTTCCTTCTATCTTAAATGTTTCCGGTACAGAAATACATGTATGAACAAAGCCTTCTTTGATATCAGCAATACAATCATCTAAAGAAGTATCATATTTAACTATTTTAAATTCCTCTTCTTGTAACGTTTTAATAAAAGAATTAACATCTTCAGTAAAACTGCTAGAATAAACACCAATATTTAATCCATATTGATCAGAAGTATTGTATGATAATCCTAAAATTAAAATTAATAATAATGGTGCAAAAATAACAATTAAGGCTGAACTTTTTGCTCTAATTAATATTTTTAAGTTCTTTTTAGTTAACAGCCATAGTGATGGAGTGTTCATCGTTACCTCTTTTTTTAATTTTTACTAATCTTATTGTAAGTACTTATTGACCAGCAATATGTTCAAATATTTCGTTAAGTGATGGTTTACGCATATCTACATGATGTAAATATAAATTTTCTTTTTTAATAACATCTAATAATCCGTTGATGGTAATATCTGTTTCTTTTGGATAAACAATTATTTTATTGCCTTCATCAACAATTTTGTTAATAGATAATTTTTTCAAAGCATCAAGAATTTTTACTTTACTATCTCCAGCTTTAAGACGAATAGTAAAATAATCATTTAGGAATGGCTTTTTGATATCATCAATTTTTCCTTGACTGAAAACTCTCCCTTTGTGTACAATGGCTACTTTGTTACAAACATCTTCAATACTATCTAATTGATGAGAAGCAATTACAATAGTAATTCCTTGTTTATTAGCTTCTTGTAATAACCAAATAATTTCTTTTTGTAGAATAGGATCTAAATCTGCTGTTGGTTCGTCAAGGACTAATAGTTTTGGTTTATGTACTAAACTGCAAGACAAATCTAATCTTTTTTGCATTCCACCTGAAAGTTGTTCTGCTAATTTATTACGGTGATTATAAAGTCCAGTAAATTCTAATAAATTTTTAACATTACTAATTAAAGTAGGGGTAGGAATTTTGTATAACTTCCCAAAATGAATCAAATTTTCTTTTACAGTTAATTGTGGATAAAAAGAATTATGTTGGGGGGTAAAACCAATCTGCCGTTTTATTTTGTTAAGATTTATGTTTAAATCTCTTGGACGATGAGTGATTTTAGAATTATATAATACTTGTCCATAACTTGGTTGAATAAATCCAGTGATTAAATTTAATAATGTGGTTTTTCCACTTCCAGACTTACCAATAATTCCATAAATGTCTCCTTCTTCAATAGCTAGATTTACATCTGTAAGGATAGATGTTTTAGCATATTCTTTACTTACCTCTTTTAATGTTATTAATTCCACTATTTTTGGGAAACATTTTATGTTTATAAAGCTTATGGGAAATTGGGGTTATTGTCATCAGTCAGTTGTGCGTAAACTACTTAAATGATTAATTCTGTCAAAAAAATAAACGCTTTTAGAAACGCTTTTTTTAATAACTAATTAAAATGATATAGGTGAATAAAATGAATGATATATTAGAAAATGTTTCCAATAAAACTGAAGAGCATGAATTTTATAATCCAATTCCAGAAGGATATCAAATAGGTAAAACCAAGTATATTGTTGTTTTTGGAACGGTAATGTCTGGGTTAGGCAAAGGTATTTTTGCTTCTTCATTAGCTAAATTGTTTCAATTGAAAGGATTAAAAGTAAGTATCATGAAATTTGATGGTTATCTTAATGTTGATGCTGGAACATTAAACCCATTTCGTCATGGAGAAGTATTTGTTTTAGATGATGGAACGGAAGGAGATATGGATTTAGGAACTTATGAAAGATACTTAGATTTAAATTTAAGTAAAAATAATTATTTAACTGGTGGGAAACTATTTACTAAAATTCTTAGCCTTGAAAGAAAAGGTAGTTATCTTGGCAGAGATGTACAGTTTGTTCCTCATGTTACTGGAGAAATTAAGAAGTTTGTTAGGACTTTAGGAATGTCTTCTAACGCAGATGTGGTTTTTGTAGAAGTTGGGGGAACTGTTGGAGATATTGAAAATAATTATTTTATTGAAGCTATGCGTGAATTACAATATGAAGAAGGTAAAGAAAATGTTTGTCAAGTAGCTTTAACATATGTAATTAATCCTGGATTTCTAGGAGAACAGAAAAGTAAAGCTGCACAATTAGGTTTAAGAAGTTTAATGGCTTGTGGAATTCAACCAGATATCATTGCTTGTCGTTGTGAGAACGAAGTTATTGAAAAAGCAAGAGAAAAAATTAGTGTTTCTGCAAATGTTCCTGTAGAAAGAGTAGTTAGTGTTCATGATATGGAAAGTATTTATTTAATTCCTAGTTTATTAGAAAAATCAAGGCTTGATGAACAAGCGATTGATCTTTTAGGCTTAAGAAGTAGAACAAAACCTAACTATGAATTAAGAGACAACTGGGAAAAGTATGTACAAAACATAAAAAACCTAAACAAAGAAATTACTATTGGAATTACTGGGAAATATACTGCCTTACGCGATTCTTATGCTTCGATTATCAAAGCATTAGAGCATGCCGGAACGCATAATAACGTGAAAGTAAATTTGAAATGGATTGATACCACTGATCTCTCTGAACAGAAAACTATTGAATCATTAAAAGATGTACAAGGAATTATTGTTCCTGGTGCGTTTGGAAGTAGGGGAGCAGAAGGTAAGATTAATTGTATTAAATACGCTCGTGAACATAAACTCCCTTATTTAGGATTATGTTATGGATTTCAAATGGCTGTAATTGAATTTGCTAGAAATGTTTGTGAATTAGAAGATTCTAACAGCACAGAAATTAATTCTACTTGTAAAAATCCAGTAATTGACATTCTTCCTGAACAAAAAGGAATTGATTCTTTAGGTGGAAACATGCGTTTAGGTGGATATGATGTAGAAGTTAAAGAAGGAACATTTGCAGAAAAGTTGTATAATTTTAATCCTGTAAGAGAAAGGTTTAGACACCGATGGGAATGTAATCCTGAGTATATTAAAAAATTAGAAGAAAAAGGATTGATCTTTTCTGGAAAAGCACCGGGTAGAGAAATCATGCAAATTTTAGAATTGCCACGGGATGTGCATCCTTTCTTTGTAGGTACACAATTCCATCCAGAATTCACTTCTCGGCCTTTACAACCTAATCCTCTTTATTTAGGGTTTGTGAAAGCAGTGTTAGAGAAAGAGAGATAATTTTTTAATCTTTTTTAAAATAATTTTAATTTTTTAATTGATGAAATTATCTTGAAGTAATAGTTATAACAATAATCTTTATATATAATCTTCAAATTTAAGGGAAAAGACAATGATGAAAGGTTTGCAGAAAATTTATGAACATAAGTACAAGTTCTTACTATTGATTCCATTCTTATTATTAGTCTCTGCTTTAGTACAAATAGGACTACAATATTCTATTACTGGCGATTTTGTTAATAAAGGAGTTTCTTTAAAGGGTGGTTCAACAATTACTATAGAAGAAACGGTTAACCTTGATATTAAAGAATTAGAAAATTTTCTTAATTCTCAATTTCCGTTAGCAGATATTTCAATCAGAACAATAAGTAGTGCGGGAAGAACCATAGGTATTGCTATTGATTCAGATGCACAAGAGTCAACAGAAATTGATGCATTATTAAAAGTAATTAAAGATAAGTATAATCTTAACGAAGAGAATATTAGTGTAGAAGTAATGGGTTCTTCTTTAGGAAATAGTTTTTTTAAGCAAACTTTTATTGCTTTATTAATTGCCTTTTTGTTAATGGGATTAGTAGTTTTAATTTATTTTAGAACAATAATTCCTAGTTTAGCAGTTATTTTAGCAGCTTTTTCTGATATTGTTGTTACAATGGCTGTATTTAACCTTACTGGAATAAAATTAAGTTCTGCTGGAATTGCAGCGTTCTTAATGTTAATTGGTTATTCTGTAGATACAGATATTTTATTGAGTACTCGTGTACTTAAACGTAAAGATGGGACAGTAATGGAACGTATTTATGGAGCGATGAAAACTGGATTGACAATGAGTGCAACCACATTAGCTGCGATAAGTGTTTCTTTAATCTTTGTACAAAGTGAAGTTGTTAAACAGATAATGATTATTTTATTTATTGGTTTATTAGTAGATATAATCATGACTTGGATTCAAAATGTTGGAATATTAAGATTATATGTAGAAAGAAAGAAAAAAGAAAATTAAAACATTAAAATATTAAAATTAAAAATGGGTACAGCTAAAAAAATATTTACAAATTGGCGGGTAATTATGCTATTAATATTCTTAGTATTTGCCTATTTCTCAATCAATGGGGGTATTGCTGTTCATTTTTTTGATGAAGGGATTTCAATTAAAAGCGTAGGAGAAAATTCTTCAGCAGCACTTGCGGGAATTGAAAATCCTTCTACAAAATTAAGCCCTTTATCGCGAGAAAAAATTATTTCTGTTGCTGGAAGTCAGATAACTTCTGTACAGGATTATTATCAAGCAGTTGGTAAACTTGAAGATGAGCAGACGTTTAAATTAATAACCAACAAAAAATCATACACTTTACTTGCTAATTTGGATCAGTCAGAAAGTATTGATAACCAATTAAATGTAATTGATTTAGGAATTAAAGTTGAAGATGTTCCCACCTCTAATATAAAAAAAGGATTAGATTTAGCTGGAGGAACAAGAGTATTATTAAAACCAGTAGAAACAGTATCTGAAGATGATTTGGATTTAACAATTTCTAATTTGAAAGAAAGATTAAATGTTTATGGTCTAAGTGATGTTGTTGTTAGAGCAGCATCAGATTTGGCAGGAGAAAATTTTATCTTAATTGAAATTGCTGGAGTTACTGAAAATGAAGTTAAAGAATTATTAGCCAAACAAGGAAAATTTGAAGCTAAGATTGGTAATGAAACTGTTTTTTTTGGTGGGAAAAAAGATATCACCTATGTTTGTAGAAGTGCAGAATGTTCTGGATTAGGACCACAAAGACAATGTTTTCAAGCAGAAACTGGTTATGGTTGTAATTTCTTTTTTGGAATTACTTTAACTCCCGAAGCTGCTCAAAGACAAGCAGATCTTACAGACCAGCTTACTATTGTAACTGATGAAAATGGACGATATTTAAGTGAAAAATTACAATTATTCTTAGATGACAAAATGGTAGAAGAATTAAGTATTGCTGCTGATTTAAAAGGAAGAGCAACTACAGATATTCAAATTACTGGTTCTGAAAAAGGCATCAGTCAACAAGAAGCAATGTCTAACACTTTACAAGAGATGAAACGGTTGCAAACCATTATGGTTACTGGAAGCTTACCAGTAAAGTTAGAAGTTGTAAAAATGGATACTATTTCTCCTTCTTTAGGGAAAGAATTTTTACAAAATATTTTATTAGTAGGAGTATTAGCAGTATTAGCAGTAGTTGTTGTCGTTTTTTTACGTTATCGAAAAATAAAAGTTGTTTTACCTATGGTTTTAACACTTATCTCTGAAATGATTTTAATTTTAGGATTTGCTGCCTTGGTAGGTTGGAATTTAGATTTGGCTGCAATTGCAGGTATTATTATTGTAGCAGGAACTGGTGTAGATCATTTGATAGTTATTACTGATGAAACTTTGCGTGGAGAAAAATTAACTGATTGGAAAAAGAAAATTAAAAATGCAATGTTTATTGTTACCGGTGCATATTTAACTACTTGTGCAGGTATGTTACCATTATGGTTTGCTGGTGCAGGATTATTGAAAGGATTTGCTTTCACTACTATTGTAGGTATTTCTTTTGGTGTATTAATTGCGCGTCCAGCATATGCAGCGATTATTGAACAATTATTAGATAATTAAATATAATTCTTATTTTTTATTTGTTGTTACTTTTTAGTGGTTTTTAAAGGGAATTTTTATAAATAGGCTTAATTCTAATAGGTTATATGTGTTTAGTAGAGATACTTGATGGAAATGAAGATAATGAACTTAGAGAAGCACCTTTAGGTAATCGAATTTCAATGACTTCTTGGAATGTAATGATAGAAGGGGTTTCGTATGTGGTGGATAGGCCTCATACTTCAGCTAAAGTTTATGATTATGGTAATAAGCATTTTCAAGACGGAATTAATATAGAAGGAGATATTTCTAAAGGAGGATTTGTAAGATATTCTGTTAGTGATAAAGGAAGAATACATGTTAAAGTAATTACTACTGAAGCACTTCCAAGAGAAGATAAAGGGAATAATTTGGAAGAATATGTTACTAATAATCCTATTATAATTGGGAATGAAGATACTTCTGTTTATGCAAATCCACAAGAATTTTTATTACAATCAATGGAAACAAAATATCGAGAAGGTAGAGGCAGTAAAAAAGTAGGGCTTATTGCAAACAACAAAGTAAAATTAAGAGGAAATCCCAATCATTATGATTTGGATGATGTAATAACTTATCAAGAAATTTCTGATGCTATGCCAAAAAGATGGTCCATTGGTTTGATAAGAAGTTTTGCTCAAAAATATGATTTAGAGGAAGAAAAAGAAGGAGAAATAGGTTTTGCAGAAACCGGAAGAAAGAGAAGAGGCAATCATGGAATAAAAGCAAAATATATTTTGATGATAAAAGATTTTGATAAAGGAAAAGGGAAGAATAATTATAGTTATGATAATATGGCCTGGATTTTAGGATGTAATCCTGACAATATTCTTCAAATAGAAACGAGAGGGATGAATATAGTTTCTAATATAAGTAAACGAGAACAAACAGAATTATTAATTGATTTATTTACTGAATTTGCAGAAAGATTATCTAAATAGGTGTTAAGGTTATTATATAATTATTATTGATTAAATAAATTTGTTCTAACTTTTAACGCCTAACATTATTAACCGCATTCTTTTCTTTGAAATGTAATCTGATCTTATCAATTATTGCAGGAATAATTAAGACAACAGCAAAAGTTATAGCAATTGCCCAAAGATTATGTTGTTGATTTTGTACATTTAAATCACTAATAAAACGATTAGACACCCATACCATGAGCATCATATTTGTTAAAGCAATTAAAGGAATAAGTATTCCTGCTAAAAGATGATGTCTTGTTTCTAAATGATTAACATCAGTAATTAAGAGATTGTAAAGGAAACCGATTGAACCGGCAAGTAAAATTATAATTGGGAATAAAATCCAATTATTAAAAACGATTAGGAAAGGAATTAATACTAAAGAAACTAGTAAGTTAGCGAAAACAATTACAATCATTGAACTCCAAAATACCATTCTTGAAAAGAAAATATCATGATGTTCAGATCTGTCTAATTCAGCTTCTGCTTTTTTAATCTCTTCTTCTTGCCAGCCTTTTTCTAATAATATATCTTTTTTGTGTTTATACATTTTTAAATTTAATCTGTGTTAATAGTAGAATAAGAAGCAATAAATTCTGCTGCTTTATTAAACTGACGTGACGCTCTGCATCGTGGATAAAGATAATTTACAGGCATTTGTTGATGGGTAGCTTTACGTACTTTTTTATCAGTTCTAATATTAGCAATAATTGGAATATCTAAAACATTTTCTATTTCTTCAATACTTAGTTCATGTTTTCCTTTATTGCTTAAATTTAATATTGCTCCATTAACAATGTTGTTATGCCCTTTTGCTAATTCAATTGTTTTTAAAGCGTCCATTACTGAAGTTAAAGTAGGGTTAATTACAACTACTGCTTCATCACTATGTTTAAGCACTTGTTCAACTTCATATCCTAATCCACTTGGAGAATCAATCAAAACAATGTCAGCAGTATTTTCGAGATGTTCAAATATCTTTTTAATTCGTTCAGGGTTAGTTTTTTGAAATTCAGTAAATGAAGGTGAAGCAGGAATAAAAACAAGTCCACTTTCATGTTGATGAAGAATATTTTGAACACTATTTTCTTTACGTAAAAAGCCATTAAGGTGATTTTTAGGGTTAATTTCTCCTAAATGAATTCCTAAATTAGGAGTAACCAGATTAGCATCAACAAGAGTAACTTTTTTTCCTAAATTTGTTAATGCTTGCCCCAAATTAATAGTGGTAGTTGTTTTACCAACTCCTCCTTTTCCAGAAACTAAGGCAATGAATTTAGTCATTATCTCTTTCCTCTTTTGTTTTTTATTTAATCAGTTTTTCTTAAACTGAATGCTTAATTTATATTTTTAAAATAAGAGTTTAGTATTTAATATTTTCTCTAATCTTCTTCTATTTTACCCATAATTTTTTCAAGAGCGTAATTAAAGAAACGATGTACAAATCGTTCACAATTAGTTAAATTATCAATATCCATTTCAGCAGTACACTTTTCTAATTCTACTACTAAAGTGACGTGTCTTCTAAATTCTTGACGTTTTGTATGTGGTAGTTTAAGAACATTTTTTAAAAATGAATAAAAGGAAAGATATCTTTGTAAATCTTGATCTTCAGGAAATAATTCTCCCAATCTTGTCGCTCTTAATGCAGGACTTTTTGGAAGTGCATCAATTTTGTCTTCAGTTTTAGCTTTTTCTAAAAATGCTTCAATAATCAAGTTAAACACATCTACTAATCTGTTCAAAGCATTTATGATAACATCTACTGTACGAGTATATTTTAAACTTACATAAATGATGTGCTCAAGACGTTTTAATTCTTCCCCTGCTTCTAAAAGATATTCATCCATAAAACTTTAACCTGCCATTTTGTTATACTAATAAGCTTAAATATATTATATTTTAAGTGAAATAGTTAGAAACGTTTGCTCTTATATATTATTTTCTGTTTTTACTACCTTATTTTAGCAATTTAATTATTGTTATCAGTTTTTTAGTTTAAATTATCTTAATTTGACAATCCTTTCTGATAATTCTAAAAATTCTTTACTTTTATCAAGAAACTCTTTAATTGTTTTTAAAGAAAGCACTTTCATACTATACTCTTTATTACATAATACTAAACGATTACCTCTTTGAAAAGCCATTGGAGTTTGTTTATGTAACTCTAAAGTATCTTTTAATTCTAAAATTAGGTGAATAAAAGAATGGGGGATGTTATTTCTACGTACAGATTTCCGACAAAATAAATCTAATTTATATTTGAATGAATCTGGGTAATTAGGCACTAATTGTAATTGTCGTTCATACTTAAGAATCATCTCCATAGAACTTTCTAACGTGGAAAAAAGGTTGCTAATAATCCCAATTAGTAATTTAGGATCATTTACCATTGGGTAAGTAACATGTAAAAGATGAAATGCAGCATCATACTGTTGTCTAGCTTTTTCTTTAGAAAGTAAATAATCTGGCACAAGGACCATTTATAAAACGATAAGGGGAAGAATTATTTAAACTTATTGAAAGTATTATAGAATTTTTAATTATCTTTGTTTAAATCCATAATTGCTTGAGCTAAATCTCCTTCTGTTTCAGTAAGGGCATCTTTTGCTGTGTCTTCATCAACATTAGCTTGTTCCATTACTGTTTTAATATCTTCTTCAGAAATTTCTGGGGCAGAAGAAAGTCCTCGTTCAGTAATTTCTCCAGATATTTGAAAGGTTTCTTGGCCCATGGCATTAACTTTTTGTACAGAAGGATTACTAATTATAATTTCTTTATCTGCGGTTTTGATGATAACTTCTTGTGCATCTATTTCTTCTTGTTTGATGCCCATTTGACGCATCATTTGTTGCATTTTCCGTGGATTCATTCCGGGTAACATTTTTTTATTTATTTGATTAAAGAATTATAATCTAATTAAATAATGCTCCTCCAAAAGCATGTAATAGAACAATAATAGCCATAATAATTATACTTAAAGCAACTACTGCCATTGGTGAAATTTCAATTTTAGATTTTGAATCATCAAAATATCTGGTTAATCCTCCCTGTCCGGAAGGCATTCTGATTTTATTATCTTGTGCCATAATTTGTTTAATTTATGTGTTATTTTATATAATTTTCTAAACTAAGCTAAAAAAAAGAATGGTAGAGTGACATAAGCCGCCTTCTGTCAGACCCAAACAATCTTTCTTGTTTCGTTTAAAATTGCGATGGTCTGTGGAAGTATTCTACTAAGCGTCATCCTGACTTGCACCAGCTGGGTTTCGCCGTTTCATCGTTCCCATGACCAACGTCAGTGGGTTAACTCCCTGTCATCGCTGACAAGTTCGCCATTATCATTCTTAGTCATGGACGTGTCGTTGCTGAGCCAGAGCCAAGGGATTTCTCCTTCTTCCTAAAGGAAGCAGCCTTTTGCGGTGGGCGGACTTTCCTCACAAACCTAAGTGATTTGCGTAAACTTCCTGTCACTACTAACATTACAGTATTTTATACAGCGCTTTATAAAGGTTTTGTAGAATATTTACTGGGCAGTGACTTAATAATAATTTAAAGAAAATAATTTCAAATGTTTACAAAATATCTACTTTTAATAATAGTTCTTCCATACCTTCTTTATGTCCTGCTCCAACAATAACAAGAATATTTTTTTCTGGTTCTTTACGTAGAATTTTAACTAATTGTTTAACCATATACTTATTTCTATCTCCTACCAAAGTTTTGTAAATGTTAGGATATCTTTTCTGTAATTGTTTCATCATCTTTTCAATAAGCTCTTTTTCTGGAACTTTAGATAAGTCAAAATTTTCTAGGCCCATTTCTGTTACTTGTTTTTTAGGTTGAAATATTCCTTTAATCAAATCTCCTAAAAAGCGAAATTTTTCTTTCCAGGTTAAGTTTTTTGAGAATTTTTTAAGGGTAATATTTATTGGTTGATCAATAAGAGCAATCTGTAATTTGTTCTTTTTGGCTTCTTGCAAGGCAGTTTTCATTTCCGTACCTGGAGAAATTCCTACAGATTTTCCTAATTTTTGCTGAACAATCTGTCCTATTTTAGCAAACAGATACCCTTTCACTCCAATTTGAAAAGCTGCAGAAATGCTGATTTTGTTTTTTTGTTCTTGCATTATAGCAATTGCTCGTTGTGTATCTAACTCTACAGCAACGATATCTGGTTTTTCTTCAGCAATTGCTTTCTTAATTTCTTGAACACTCTCTTTAGCAATATGAGAAGTACCAATAATCTTTATTCTCTGCATAGTAGCATTTCCATAACAGAAAAGTATTTAAACTTAAGTAAATTAAAGTAAATTTAATGTTTTTGTGAGGTGGATATATTATGTTAAAAATGAAAAAAGTTTCTGAAACTTACGATTTAAAAGTGTTTACCGATGCCGGAGATTATTTTGGTGATGTAGAAGATAGCATTGTACAAAGTAACAAGGTTTCAGGATGGAAAATTAAAGCTACTAAAAATTCTTTTTTGAGCAAGGTTTTAGGTAGTGCTAAAGGAGTAATTGTTCCTCATCAGTTAGTTAAGGCTGTTGGTGACGTGTTAATTATTTCTAAAAGTGCAGTTCCTAGTGGTGGACCAAGTGATGATGGTGCAGAAGAATAAATGATTAAGAGTAATAGCAGCAAATATGTACAAGATTTTTTGAATTATCGTTACCTTCAAGGAGATATTGAAGAGTTAGACGATTTTTTGTTTATTGCTGCTTAATTTTCTAACTTTTATTAACTATTTATAACTACTTAAGCAAATAAGTTCATTTCTATACTCTTTTTTAAATCAAACATTCAACAGAAAATTATATAAAGATAATTTGTTTAGTTTAAAGTAGATTTATTCAATTTAGAGGTTGATATAGAGATGGATGTAATTATAGTATTATTGGCAGTAAGCCTAATTTTATTTTTTGGCTTTTTTGCTGAGTTTGTATTTAGAAGATTTAGTATTCCAGATGTATTATTCTTAATTATTTTAGGATTCATCATTGGACCACACGTGTTAGGATATATCACTCCAGATAGTTTAGTTAGGGTTGCTCCTGTGTTTACCACATTTACTTTATTATTCCTTTTATTTGATGGTGCATTTAGTATTCATTTATCATCTTTAATTAGAGAATTTTCACATAGTTTTGTTCTTACTATTTTTAACTTTTTTATTTCTGCATGTGTTATTACTTTAATCATGTGGTTAGCTGGTTATCAATTTTTAATTTCATTATTAACTGGATTTTTATTAGGTGGAGTATCTTCATCATTTGTTATCCCCATTCTTAAGCAAGTAAAAATACCTGAGAAATTATATTCCTTATTGACTTTAGAATCTGCACTTACAGACGTGTTTTGTATTGTTTTCTCTTTAACAGTAATTGAAATTTTTAAGTTAGGTAGTTTTGGTTTTCAGCAAACCTTTTCGCAACTTGTTTCTTTATTTGCTGTTGCTGGAATGATTGGAATTGCTGCGGGTATAGTTTGGATTATTTTAATTTTAAGAGTATTCAAAGAACGCAATTATATGATGACCATTGCTTATTTAATTATTGTTTATGTGCTTACAGAATTATTGCAAGGAAATGGAGCAATTGCAGCATTATTTTTTGGGTTGATGCTTAAAAATTCAAGACAATTATCAACAATTGTCGGTGGAATAACCCATCATCAACTTCAAGCAAAAAACAAAAGTAAAAATGGACCCCATAAATCTGGAAAATTTATAGGTATTGCTGCAACTACGCCCTCTGAAGAATTCTTTTATCATCAAGTATCATTTTTATTAAAAACATTCTTTTTTGTTTATGTGGGAGTATTAATTAATATTTCTGATTGGAAAGCATTATTGATTGGAATTATTATTTCTGTAGTATTAATGTTTTCTAGAATGGCTTCTTTATTATTAACTAGAAAAATGGAAGATGATTATAAAAATTTAGTCAATTCTATTTTTGCTCGTGGATTAGCTGCTGCAGCAGTAGCACAGTTAGCAATTCAAGCAGGAATTCCAAATGCACCATTTATTGCAGAAGTAGCTTATGTAGCTATTACTGGAACAATTATTTTAAGTTCAGTTCGTGTATTCTTAGTTAAAGTTAAACTGCCAAAAGCTAAAGTTAAATTGGCATAAGTTATAAATTTAGTAAACTATTTAAGTGAGTGTAAAAATAATTACAAATTGTGATAAAAATGTATAAGGAATTAATTTTTAATTGGGTAGGAACTTTACCTTATGGAAATGTTTTGCAAAACAAATTTGTCTTTGCAGGATTAATTTTAATCACTTTTGTAATTCTTGCAATTATTGTTCTTAATGTTTACAAAAAATTCTTAGAAAAATGGACAAAGAAAACAAAAACTGAAGTTGATGATGTAATTGTAGAAAGAACAAAAAAACCTTTATTTTATTTAATTCTTGCTTATGGATTAGAACAATCTATTTTACATTTGGGCTTTAATGGAGTAGTTAGTAAATTTATTGATTCCTTAATGGCTTTAGTGTTTGTATTAATTATTACAAGAGTAATTGACATTTTAATTGATTCTTGGGGAATTGCTTTTGCTAAAAAGACTAAATCTACCATTGATGATGTTATCTTACCTTTATTTCATAAAGCTACAAGAGTAATATTTGTAATTATTGCAATAATGTGGGTACTAAGTATTTGGCAAATTGATATTGGTCCATATTTAGCAGGAGCAGGTATTGCAGGAGTAGTATTGGGATTTGCTTTACAAGATTCATTAAAAAATGTTTTTGGTGGAATAACGTTATTACTTGATAAAACTTTTAAGGTTGGAGATAAAGTTAAAATTGAAAGTGGTGAAATTGGAACTATTCATGATATTGGGCTAAGAAGCACAAAATTAATTACTTATGATAATGAAGTTATTTACGTTCCTAATGGGTATCTGGCAAATTCTAGAATACAAAATTATACTCACCCCAGTCCAAAATTGAGAGTAAATGTAGAATTTAGTGTTGAATATGGTAGTGATCCTAAGAAAGTACAAAAAGTAGTTCTAGATGTAATCAAGAAAATAGATGGGGTGATGGAAGATCCAGAGCCTGTAGCAGATTTCTATGAAATGGGTGATTTTGCACTTAAGTTTAAAGCTAAATTTTGGGTTGATCGATGGGACAAAGCTTATGCTAAAAAATTAGAAGCAACTGAGAAAATTTATAATGTTTTGAATGATAATAAGATTGGTATTCCTTTCCCTACCCAGACAATTCATTTGAAAAAGTAAATTCAGTAGAGAAATAATTATAAATTAAGCTTTCTTTTTTAGAATTAATGGAAATACTTTCAATTTTAGCTGTTTTGGTTGTTATTGTTCTAGTACTCTCATTAGGCAGATTTATTTCTGTGGCATTAAAAGTTTTCTTTTATACATTATTAGTTTTATTTGTCTTAACTTTAATATTTGGAGTTTCTTTTACAGATTTGCTTGCTTGGGTGGGTAAAACTATTTTCTGGGTATTCTAATAGTTTTTGTTAGTTTGATTATTTCATTATCTTGATTATCTTCTTAAGTATCTTGATTTGATATTTTGATTCTTTCCATCTCTTGTCTTCTTGCTTTTCTTTAAAGATTATTCTGTACATAGATAAAACTTATAAACTAGGAAAGGTGCAAAGAATTTATGGTTTTAACTGAATCAGCAATTTGGACAGAGAAATATCGCCCACAAACATTTAAAGAAGTAAAAGGACAGAAAGAAGTAGTTGAAAAAATAGAAGCTTTCGTCAATTCTGGAAGTATGCCTCATCTACTTTTTAGTGGACCTGC
>Ga0066639_10002635_pt1 | contig 15639 bp, 21 predicted proteins | sample CryGeyCG2114_010_2_FD_59504 | JGI IMG/M metagenome (GOLD analysis project Ga0066639, IMG submission 59504) | Groundwater microbial communities from aquifer - Crystal Geyser CG10_big_fil_rev_8/21/14_0.10 | ecosystem: Environmental > Aquatic > Deep subsurface > Groundwater | place: USA: Utah...
ATGGTTTTCTCTAAGATGCGTCCGCCCTGCCTGCGGCAGGCAGGGACTACTAACGGGATTCATTAAATTATTGGCACTTTAAGCAAAGACCGAAGAATTCCAATGCATGTTTGCGGATCGTGAATTTGGATTGGTTTTCTGCCTGTTTAATCAACTTCTTTTCTTCAATGTTAACATCTTCTACTGTCCCACAACTTTGGCAAACTACGTGGTGATGGTGTTTTTGCCCGATGACTAATTCGTATCTTGCATTTTTTTCTTCAAATTGGATTTTGCTGACTATTCCAAGTTTTATAAAAATTTGGAGAGTTCTATAGATGGTAACTAAGTCAATTTTGGCTTTTTTCTCTTTTAATTTTTCCTCTATCTCATGAACGCTTAGCGGGGAAGTGGAGAGAACGTTTAAAATTTCTCGTCTCGGTCGGGTAATACTAAAACCTTTTTCTTTGAGAATTTCTAAAAAATGATTCATAAAATATGATGGCTTATAGAAAACTTATCATAAGCTTGAAATAATTGCAAATTATTTGCAATTCATTTGAGTCCCAACCGAGGTTCGCAAGAATGAGACAGTCTGAATTGCTCGTGCTATTCTCTACATAGACAGTTCTTCGAAAAAACACACTTTCCAGAAAGGATAGAAGATGCCAAGACAAAAACGAATCAAGGTTTTAATGGTTTATCCCGAATTCCCGCCGTCTTTTTGGAGTTTCGACGAAGCCGTGAGGCTCATGGGTCTTAAGGCATCTATGCCTCCCACCGGTCTTGCGACTGTGGCGGCGATGTTGCCGGAAGATAAATTCGAAGTCATGCCGATTGTTGATTTGAATGTTGAGCCGCTTACCGAAGAAGTTCTTCAATCGGCCGATGTTGTAATGCTCTCCGCTATGATTGTTCAGAAAGAATCTCTTCGATCTGTGATTGCCCGGGCCAAAAAAGCAGGGAAAACAGTTGTAGTCGGAGGACCCTATCCGACATCGTATCGTGAGGAAGTCGAAGCGATGGACGCCGACCATCTTGTTCTCAATGAAGCCGAGCAAACTTTGGCACCGTTCGTCACGGACTTTCTCCGCAGTAAAGCTCATAAGATTTATGACGAGCACTCGGTTCTCTCCCGTTCGGCAATCTCTCTGACTAAAGAGGGCAAGCCTTTGATCGAAAAAACGCCAGTGCCCAGATGGGATCTTTTGAAGCTCCATCTCTACTCTTCTCTGGCCATTCAGTTCTCGAGAGGTTGTCCGTTTGATTGTGAATTTTGTGATATCACAGCTCTTTACGGACACCAGTCGAGGACAAAGACGCCGGAGCAGATGATTGCTGAACTTGAGGCAATTTATGTGACTGGTTGGCGTGGCTCGATCTTTATTGTTGATGACAACTTCATCGGCAACAAAACGGCCGTCAGAAAGTTTTTGCCGATTCTAGTCGACTGGCAAAAGAAGCATCGCTTCCCGTTTTCGTTTTTCACTGAAGCGAGTGTAGACTTGGCCAATGACAACATGACAGAAGTTCGTATGCGTATGGTAGAGGCCGGTTTTAGGGACATTTTCTGTGGAATTGAGTCGACCAATCCGGAAGTTCTTGCTAGGATGAACAAAGGCCAAAACCGAGGCGATCTCGGCAATAAGGTTCGTATTTTGCAAAGGTCTGGTCTCGAGGTAACCGCCGGTTTTATTATTGGCAACGATGACGACAGGCCAGAAGTTTTTGACGGACTTTTCGAGTTTATCCAAGAAAACGGAGTAGTCATTCCCATGGCCGGCCTTTTGACCGCTCTACGCGGGACAAAACTTTACAATCGTTTGCGCGACGAAGGGCGGCTCAAGGCCGAGTCTTCAGGAAACAACACTCACAGGTTTAAGTTTAATTTCGAGCCAAAGCTTGACGAGCAATTTCTGATTGAGAATTATGTTGCTCTCTTGGAGAGACTCTTTTCCGCCAAGAATTATTACGCAAGGTGTTGGACCTTATGGCGTAATCGGGGGAAACATCCGAGAGTCGGCAATATCAACGGCAACTGGATGAGAGCGACGCGGGTTGTTCTCTACCGAAACTTGATCAGAATACCGAATTGGCACTTTGCCCGTTTTATCTTCGGTACTCTCTTCACACATCCGACAAGTATGACTGGAGCGGTTACTCAAGCAGTCAAGTTTGAGCACTTTTCAAGAATCACCAAGGCGGCAGTTTCAGCGCATCGTTATCCCGAAAAAGTTGAGACATTCGCCGAGGAATTCAAACATCGCCTGGATAAGTTGAAAGGTGATATGACGCGACGTCTCGAAGAGGCCCAAGCGCTTGAAAGGAGGTATGCAACTAAGGCTTTGAAGTATTATCGTTCCCTCGATCCACACTTCAGAGAAGATGCTTGGCGGGCGCTTGTTCGTTTGCGTGGGCAACTTTGTTCGCATGTCGAAGCTTTCCGCAAGACCAACAATATGGCAGTCTGATGGCCAGCGACAAGTGTGTTTCCCAATTCAATCCCGAGAGACAGCGTATGCTTTCTTTCGGGATTTTTTTTGATATAAACTCATGTTTTTGGTGTATCATATTGAAAAATGAAGAAACAAGCGCAAATCATGGATTATCTTTCCGTAAACGATTATCTAGATAAGCTTAATGACGAGCTCATAAATTTTCGGGCAAAAATAATCGGCGAAGTCACGGAAGTTACTCTCTATCCGGGCAGAAGTTATCTCTTCTTTAAAATTAAAGATAAAGATAATCCGGCGGTTCTTTCTTGTTTTATGTGGAAGAACGACTACAACTTATGCGGAGTCAAAATTGAAGAGGGCTTGGAGGTTGTCATTTCAGGATTCCCTAAAATATACAAAGCCTTGGGCCGGTTTTCTTTTGAAACTAGGACCATAGAGCTCGTAGGTGAGGGCGCTTTAAAGAAAGCATATGAAGAACTTAAGGCTCGTTTGACTAAAGAAGGTTTGTTTGAGGAAGGAAGGAAGAGAGTATTGCCGACGCTTCCTCAAAAAATCGGACTTATCACCTCGAAAGACGGAGACGTGATAAATGATTTTCAAGTTAATTTGGGTCGGTACGGATTTAAAATTTCTTTTGCCGATTCTCGGGTAGAAGGTCAGCAAGCGGTGCAGGATCTTTTAAAAGCGATTAAAACGATGAAGAGAAGGGATATTGAAATTTTGGTCTTGATCCGTGGGGGTGGCTCTCTTGAATCTTTTTTATCATTTAACAACGAAGCGTTAGTTAGAGAAATAGTTAACTTTCCGGTTCCAGTGCTTGTAGGCATTGGGCATGAAGAAGATATATCTCTCATTGATTTGGCGGCGGATAAATCTGTTTCTACTCCGACTGCTACAGCTCAGACTCTTAACAAAACTTGGCAGGAAACTGTAAACCAGATTGATCTTTACGGTCATAAAATGATTTCTTTATACGGGCACGCTGTTAACCAACAGAAGGTATCAATAGACAGAAGTTTTGAGACAATGCGTGATTATTTGGAAACGATTGTAGCTAACTTTTACAAGACGGAGCAACTTTTTTTACAAGCTGTTTTGTCTATTCGTTCGAGAATCGGCGAATTACAAAAAAAGCTTAATGAATATCCACGATTTTTCATAAGGAGCATGCAGGGACTTGTGCAAAATACCGCACAATCTTTGAATTATCTGGAAAAAGCTCTGGAAAGGGAAAACCCGGAAAAGAAATTAAAGATGGGTTACAGTATTACTCGATTGCGGGGGAGAGTGGTTAGAAAATTAGAACAGTTGAAGATAGGCGATAGTGTTGATGTAATGGTGGAAGACGGCTTTTTTGAATCAGGTGTGTCAGAAATTAGAAAAATAAGATAATATAAAGTCATGGCGAATAAACCGATTAATCTAAAAGATTCACTCAAAAAGTTGAACGGGATTGTCAAATGGTTCGAAGATCAAGAAGAAATAGATGTGGAAGTTGGTCTGGAAAAGATCAAAGAGGGTGCTTCACTGGTGAAATCTTGCAAAGAACGTCTGAAGGGAATTGAAAATGAATTCGAGACGATCAAGAAGGATATGGGGGCGGAAAACTCCGAGATTTCAGAGGAGAACGACGATTAAGATATGAATAAAAATATAATTATTTTATGGAAACATTAATAAAAGCAGATATTTTCTTTTTCATATCTTCCGTAGCGACAGTTATCATTACAATTTTAGTTTCTATTCTTTTGTTTTATTCCATCAAAGCCGGAAAAAATCTTTATACACTTTCGGAAGCACTCAAAGGCGGTTTAAAAGATTCAGAAGAATTTGTTTCAGAACTTAGGGAGCGTTTAGAAAATAATTTTATCTTTCGGATTTTTTTCCCTCCAGTACGTAGAAAAAAGAGAACTACGGTAAAGGACGATGCCGTGAGGAACAATCAAAAATAATAGTTAATAATTTTAAAAAAATGACACAAAATAAAAAAACAAATAAAAAGGTTTCAGGTAAGGTAGAAATGGCTGTAATCGGCGCTAGCCTTGCAGCTCTAGCGGCAACAACATATTTTTTCCTTGGTCCGAAAGGAAAAAAACACCAGAAGCAGACACAAGCTTGGGCAATTAAAATGAAAGGAGACATCGTGGAAAAGCTAGAGAATATGCGTGATGTGAGCGAACCTGTATATAACGAAATTGTTAATTCTGTTGCTGTGGAATATGAAAAAGCGAAAAAAGCCGGTCGAAAAGAAATAAAAGAGTTAGCCGAAGATTTGAAAAAACACTGGAAGACGATTAGCAAAGAAGCGCGTGTTGTTAAAAGAGGTGCAGTAGATAGTGTAAAAAGAATGAAAAAAAGGTCTAAGAGTATGTGATTTTAAATGTTTTTAATATATAATTAATTTATGGCAAAAAGAAGAACAGGTTTGAGTAAAAAAAAGACATCTCGTTCAAAAAAGACCAAAAAGCGTTTGGCAATAAAACACGCTATGCTGGCCGATCGAGCCGCTAAAAATAAGAAGAGAAGATAACTCTAAGGCAGAAATCTAAAACACCGAGGCTTGCGCTTCGGTGTTTTTGAATTTTTCTCATCGGATTTGGTATAATAAAAAAATGAGTTTGCTAATCTCTAGTCCGGTTTTTGAAAATGAAGGATCAATACCGGCCAAGTATACTTGCGATGGCGAAAATATAATTCCGCCTCTTAAAATAAGCGGTGTTCCAGAAGGTACAAAGTCACTTGTTTTGATAATTGATGATCCGGATATCCCTGATTTCGTGAAGCAGTCAAGGGGAATTGAAGTTTTTGACCATTGGGTGGTGTTCAATCTTTCGCCGGACATCTGGCAGATTGAGGAAGGAAAAGACCCGGAAGGAATTATTGGATCAAATTCCGCCGGAGATAACAAATACCGAGGGCCTTGTCCGCCGGACAGAGAACATCGATATTTTTTCAAACTTTATGCTCTAGACTCAATGTTACCGCTTAAAGTTGGGGCTACCAAAAAAGAAGTTGAAGAAGCTATGAGTGGGCACATCGTCGCCGAAACAAAGATAATCGGCTTGTATAAAAGAAATGGCTAATTTAATTGTTTTAAATTAATGCATATAAAAGTAAAAGTTACTCCGGGCGCCAAGAAAGAAAGTGTAGAAATTGTGAAGAAAGACCGTCTTAATGTAAGTGTCAGAGAAAAAGCCGAAGAGAATTCGGCCAATAAGAAAGTCAAAGAAATTTTAGGGGGTTATTTCAAAGTCGCGCCAAATAGGGTAAAAATGGTGAGTGGTCACAAGAAACGTAATAAGATTTTTACCATTGATTTTTAAGAAATTTATTTTTAATAAAAACTAAAGAAATATGTCAAAAATAAACATAAATATTAAAGCGACCAATATGGCTTTGACGGAGAGCACCAAGAAATACGTTACAGAAAAAGTTAATATGCTGAGTAAGCTCATTCCCACTAGTGGAGATGTCGGTGTTATTGCCAATGTGGAAGTAGGAAAAATAACCAGGGGTCAGTTGCATGGAGATATTTTCCGGGCGGAAATAAATCTTGAAATATCAGGAAAATTTTATCGCTCAGTCACTGAAAAAGACGATCTTTACGCGGCGATAGATGAAATGAAAGACGATATGATGATGATATTAAGAAAAGACAGTACGAAGCGTCGATATTTATTAAGACGCGGTGCCGGAAAGATAAAAGATATAGTTCGCGGGCTTTACCAGTGGAAGAAATAATTAAGATAATTTACAATTTTCAATGCTCAATTTTCCCTACCTGCCGGAAAGCAGGTGGGGAAAAATTTAATCAGAAACCTAAGTTGGCAAAGGCGATGAAATACCTGTTAAAAATTTTTGTTTCAAGCGTGAAAACAATGTCTTCCTCTGGGTAAGAAATTGGTTGATTTTTTAATGGATATTTTTTATACTTATGGACATAATGAAATCAGGGTTTTTAAGAAATGTAGCTATCATTATTATTACTGACCTCGAGATCGGCTGATTTTTGCTATTACATAAAATAAAACAATCAGAAGCCGATCTCGCAAGAGGTCGGTTTTGTTTTTTTGGAGAATCTTGGGTGTGACAGCGTGTTATTCCCAAGACGCTCTTTGAAAACCAAGAAAGGAGGTTCGCTGTGCAAGAATGTATTGTCAGAAGTCATGCCCGGGTCGTGGACTGCGAAGGCGGGGTGTTCTGTCGGCACTGTGCTCGGAAAGCTCTAACCGACGAAGATCTTTCTTTCTCAGATCCTGAATGTGAACAAGCTACAATAAATGCTATTCAGGCACTGATCGTAAGAGTTTCTAAAAACTGTGACCATCCCCATGCATCCTCGCAGAAAGAGAAAGACAGAGTGGCGCGATTCTGTGCCGAGGGTCACGCTTTGATCGTTGATCTTGAGAATGCTATCTTTCGTAGAACGGGGGAACCTAGATGCACTCAGCATCCGGGTTATAAAGGAGGAGGCAGTTAACCAGCTCGCGGCCGAGAAAGCCCAGTATGTTTCGGAAGTCGTTGATCTTTTGGTCGTTAAAAGCGAAATTTTCGCTACGGAGAGCCTGACCAGCTCTCCTTTTTATTTGAAATTTTTGTAATCCGCTTCCTTTTTTCCTTCAGGAATGATTTTCTTTATTAAAAGTTTACTGTCTTTAAGTTCAGCATCGGTTATTTTAATACGTTTGCCGTCTTTGAAGAAAAAAATTCCCGGCCAAGGATGGTAAGTCAGGTATTTTTGGTAATTCAGTGCCGAGTTGTCATTTAGATCAATTAGGCCATCATCTTTTTTAATTTTTTTAGTATAAGTAGCGTTCGAGTCGTCTTGTTCTTTAGTTTTTATTTCTCCGGCTGTCCAAAGTTTAATTGTTTTTGCCAAAATTTTTCCGCCCCTTTCATTAAGTTCCTCAAAGATTTTTTCTTTGGCTAATGGCCAATTCTCAAAATAAACTTCTTCTTGAAGAAGTATCGGGCCGTGATCCATCTTTTCATCCATGAGGATGGTAGAAACACCTGTTGGGTTTATATTATCTAAAATAGCGGTTTCTACCGGAGATGAACCGCGTAATTTGGGCAAAAGAGAATAGTGAAGATTTATCGTGCCTTTTTCGGGTATATCAATAATTTCTTTGGGTAATATTTTTCCGTAAGCGACGACCACGAAAAGTTTGTAAGTTTGTAAGTTTGTAAGTTGGTAAGTAAAGTCTGGGTCGAGATTGCCGGGTTGGAGGACGGGAATATTGTTTTCTACAGCCCAAACTTTCACCGGAGGGGGAGAAACTCTCATTCCTCTGCCTTGAGGTTTGTCAGGCGAAGTAACAACAAGAGAAGGGGAAAAACCTTCTGCTTTCAGAATATTTAAAACGTCTACTGAAATTTGCGGAGTTCCGAAGAAGACAAAGGAAACATTTGACATTTGACCATTAACATTTGACATGATTATTTTAAGGGATTTTTAAGTAAGTTTTTCCTGAAAGCAGTGATTTGGTTAGCTAATCTCTCTGCTTTTTCTAAATATTGGTGATGTTCGTTTGTGGTTATATATTTATTATTAAGAGCGAGATCCAGACAGGCAACCACTTCGTTTAGGGATGTGTGAGCGATATTGAGAAAATGAGCAAAATCTTTGTCCGTTCCTCTGTCGGTACCCTCGGCGATGTCCAAGATTATCGAATCTAGAGCTCGCCATAATTGCAGAGTCAGAGAAAACTGCTCTACTTTGGGAAATTTTTTCTTACTTAAATTTTTTAATTCTCCCTGAAATTGTAGGGCATCTTTGTAAACTTGAAATTGCCTGAATCTGAATTTTTTCATTTGTAAATTGTCAATTGTTAATTGTCAATCGTTTCCTCTGGTTTTATTTCCTCGAGCTCAACAGCCTTGTCAATAAACAAAGTACCGTCCAAGTGGTCGGTTTCGTGTTGGAAGATCTGAGCCAAAAGTCCGGAAGCGCCTTTCTTAACGGTCTCTCCTTTTTCATTTAAAGCTTCCAGGGAAACTTTTTTTGATCTTTTGACTTTGCCATAAAACCAACGGACAGAGAGACAGCCTTCGTCCATAAGTTCTTTTTCTCTTGAATACTTTGATATTTTAGGGTTGATAAAAACTTCGTCTGCTGATTCTTTTTTGATATTTTCGATACTGATTTCGGAACGTTTGCTTTCATCTTTTGTCATTTCAATAATCTTCGGAACTTTGCCCGAGACCACAAAAATTCTGACCAAATAGCCGATCTGCGGAGCAGCGATAGCAACCCCGTCTTTTTGGGAATCAAGAGCGGCTTTCATTTCTTTTATGATGTTTTGGATTTTTTTGGATTTAATATCCGAAACCGGCACTTCTTGAGATTTTTGCCGAAGCACTTTATTTTCTTTTTGGAGTAGCTTACTCATGGGTCTTAAATCTTACCTGCCTGTTGGAAAGGCAGGAATCTGAAATTACAATATGTTCTCTGGATCAACTTTAATCATAAACTTAGGCGATAGAGAAGCAAGTTTTTCGAGTAATACTTCGTCGGGCCATGACAGGCGGGGGACCCTTAAAAGAACATTAAAAAGATATTTTCCTTTTATTTTTGAGATAAAGGACGGATAAACCTTGGGCTTATATTCCTTAAAGGTTTCTTCGAGTTTTGTTGCTTCTTTTTCAACCGGTTTTTTCTGCCCTTGAATTGTAATTTTGATCAGAACAGAAAAGGGCGGATAGCCGAGCATCTGCCGTCCCTCTATTTCCTCGCGAAAGAATTCAACAAAACTGCCCTCTATAGCGTATCGCCAAATATTTAAATCGGGATGTCTGGTCTGAATCAAAAAGTTTTTTTGGGAAAGAGTTCTTAATTTGAGAATAAGTGACAAAATTTTCTCGTTAATTCTGAAGTCAGGAATAGACAATAAAGAATCAATTGAAAGAATCGCGACGTTGTCTATTTTCTTATTAAGATAATGAAGCGCCAGTTCGCTTCCGACCAGAATGCTTTTTGGTGTTTCGTAAAATTTGCTTATTATCGCTAGAGCCTCTTTTGCGCTTTTAGCTTTTTCTTTATCGAGCCGAAATATTTTTATATCGGGGAATTTTTCTTTTAAACTTTCCTCTATAAGTTCCAGTCCTATACCCAAACCTTGTATTCGCCATCCGCCGCAATTCGGACATTTATCTTTTACTTTTTCTTCTTTCCCGCACTTATTGCAAATAAGAGAACGGTCGAATTTGGTGCCATGAAGGACCAGGGGAGCGTTACAGTTCGGACACATTATGGTGTGTCCGCAGTCGTTGCAAGAAAGAAGCGAGTGCAGTCCTTTTCGAGAACCGAATACGAAAGTTTTTTCATCATTGATATTTTCCTCTAGAATTCTAGCCAGTTCTTTGGGTATAGGTGAGAATCCAGCGGCAGTAGTTTTGTCAGGTGTCAGAAGAAGTTGAGTGGCATTGGAGACCGAGCGAAATTTGAATTGATTTAACTCGATAAATTCTAAATTTTTCTGTCTAAAAACCGTTTCGGTTCTTAATAAAATATCCCCGACGATAAGCCTTATACCCAATTTTTTTGTCAGGATCTCGGCGAAAGTCCGCATATCAATGTAGGGTTTTGTCAATTGTTTATAGGCGGAGCTGTTCTCCCTTTCCAGAATAAAAACATTGAAATCAGCCCGGGGAAGATACATGAACTGAGGCGTTGCTATTACTAAAACAGGGTGTTTTTCTGCGAGGATTTTTTGCCAAATAATTAAGGTCTCATCTTTTTTGGATGAACCGTTCAAACAAAAAGTGTAACTCTCGATTCCTTTGTTGAGTATTTCTTTTGTTTTTTTTATATCTTCCAATGTCGGCACAATAAAGAGAACTGAAGATTTCTTGGCGAATTCTCCTCTTATCAAACTGCGGTAGGTGGCGAATCTTTCTTCTTCGCCGGTCTGTAAAGCGAGTTTCTCATGCCGGTTTTTTATGAAATTAACTGTTTTATCAAAATTTAATTTGTTGTCGAGATTTTCCCAAGCGACTCTCGGCACCGTGCTTTCCAGTACAGAGCCGGTATTAGAAGCAAAATAACGAGCTGTTTCTATAGCGCTCTCGATAAATGGCGTTGGCAGAAAAGTTTTGGTTTTTAAAGCTCCGATTTTTTTTATTGTGAAATCGGCTTTTCTTAATTGAGTTTTTAATTGAGAAGCGTCTTTTATACCGACAACTAGGGCTTTGGTGATTTTTTTTCTTATCGGGACTTCGACAATAGAGCCGAGAGGGATATCTTGAGAGCTGAAATAGGTCAACTTTTCCTTAAAAATTCCTTTTGCTATTGGAATAACATCAATTATTTTCATTGATGTCATACTACAATGACCGATGGTAAATGACCAATAAAAAAAGAAACATCCTCAGTGTTTAAGAGGATGTTTTTGTTTGTTTTCTGTTTGAGATTTTCTCAACCTTGTTGTTGGTGGTGAAGAATGGCCTAAACAATACAAACCACAAAATGACTGCCAAGCAGATCTCCGAGAGACCAATTATTACAACAAAGTCCAAAACGTCGAGGATTCGCGAAAGAACAGTCATCTCAGCTCCTTGTTTGTTGGTATTTTGATTCTTGAGAAAAGCTACCATAGAACGAAAAATTTGTAAAAAGTTTTGCCAGGGCTTAATATGTAATTAAACATGCCTAAGGAGAAATTTGTTATTGAGGGTCTTTCCGGTAAGAGGGAACTCGCGGGGGCAATAGATGTCAGAGGTTCAAAAAACGCTGCTTTACCGATGATGGCAAGCGCGATGTTATTTAGTGATGGTTTGAATTTGGAAAATGTGCCGATGATAGAAGATGTTTTCCGAATGTCAGAGCTTCTTTCCGCTTTAGGCGTTTTGGTGAAAGTTAAAAAATCTTCTGTTTCGATCGAAGCTCGGGGAATCAAAGAAACAGATTTGAATGAAGGCCTATCTAAGAGAATGAGAGCTTCGATATTTCTTATCGGTCCAATCTTAGCCCGCTCGGGCCAAGTTTCTTTTCCTCATCCGGGCGGTTGTGTGATCGGCGGAAGACCTATCGATATATTTTTGGAAAATTTCCAAAAGATGGGAGCTTCTCTTGAAGAAAAGAATGGTCATTACATCTTAAAAACCAAAAGCAAAAAACTGAAAGGAACAGAAATATTCTTTCCTATTCAAAGTGTCAGCGCGACAGAAACTTTTATGATGGCCGCAGTTCTCGCGGAAGGTAAGACTATACTCAAAAATGTTTCTTTAGAGCCGGAAATAGTTGCTTCAGGAGAATTTTTAAATTCTTGCGGTGCCAAAATCAAAGGATTGGGCACCATGACTTTAGAAATTGAAGGCGACGGTCTGCTCAAATCTGATTCACGAAAATTCAAAGTGATCCCAGACAGGCTTGAAACCGGAGGCTTTCTTATTTTAGGAGCACTTTCCGCCAAAAGATTACTTATTAAAAATTGTAATCCTGCTCACATAGAAATTCTTATAGAAACTTTGAGAAAAGCCGGAGTGAATATAAAGACAAGTAAAAGTACCATAGAAATTATCGAGGAAAAATCAGCAAGTTCTTTCGAATCCGTAAATATTAAAACTCATGAGTATCCCGGTTTTCCTACTGATCTTCAGGCCCCGATTTCAGTGTTTTTGACTCAAACCAAAGGAGAAAGCGTGGTCTTCGAAACCATTTTTGAAAGCCGCCTTAACTACACGGAAGATTTAGTGAAAATGGGAGCGGATATAACCATGTGGGATCCTCACAGGGTTATGATTAAAGGTCCGACCAAATTAAAAGGCAGGGAACTGGAAGGTCCAGATATCAGAGCCGGCTTGGCATTTCTGATTGCCGCTATTGTTGCTAGGGGGCATTCGGTTATCAACAATATTTACTATATTGACAGAGGGTATGAGAGAATAGAGGAACGTCTGCAGAAAATCGGCGTAAATATTAAAAGAGTAAAATCTGAAATCTAAAATCATAAATCTTAAATAAATTATGGGCTTTTTCACAAAAAAACTTGGAATAGATTTGGGAACGACAAGCGTTCTTGTCTATGTTCCTGGAAAGGGGATTGTACTAAACGAGCCCTCGGTTGTTGCTGTCTCTGAAGACGATAATAGAATTTTAGCGGTTGGCATAGAAGCCAAAAAGATGGTTGGAAAAACTCCCGAGAACATTATTGCTTACCGACCGATGAGAGACGGAGTTATCGCTGATTACCGAGTGACTGAAGCCATGCTTCGATATTATATTTCAAAAGCTTTGGGAAAATGGAATATCACCAAGCCTGATGTTTTGGTTTCTGTGCCGGCTGGCGTAACTTCAACCGAGAGAAGAGCTGTGGTGGAAGCAGCCTTAAAAGCCGGGGCCAGAAATGCTTACATAGTCAAAGAACCAATTCTCGCAGCCATCGGCGCGGGTATCCCGATTTATGAATCAATGGGAAATATGATTGTGGACATTGGTGGTGGGACTACTGACGTAGCGGTTATTTCTTTAGGTGGAATTGTGGCCGCGACTTCAGTTAAATGTGCGGGCAATCGAATTGATAGCGCCATTTCCGACTATGTCAAAAAAACATTTAATTTGGCAATCGGAGACAAAACAGCCGAGGATATAAAAATAAATATCGGTTCTGCTGTCCTCTTGGATGAAGAAATGTTCATAAGCGTAAAGGGCAGAGATTTTCTCACTGGGTTACCTCGCTCTGTCGAAATAAAAACCAATGAAATAGTTAAAGCTATCCATCGAGAACTCAAAGAAATAGTCAAAGCCATTAAAGATGTCTTTCAAAACACTCCGCCGGAATTGGCTTCTGATATTATCGACCGGGGAATAATAATGACCGGTGGCACTTCTCAGCTTCGAAACTTACCGGAACTTGTCTATCGAAGAACCGGAGTAAAGGCAATCCTCGCAGAGAATCCCATCTATTGTGTCGCGCACGGTACTGGTATTGCCTTGGAACATTTAGACGTCTACAAAAAATCTATTATTTCCAAGAAATAGAAAAATGTTAAAAAACAAAGAATTCTTGAAAAACCACCACGCTTACCTGGTTTCTTCTTTTGATGATGATTATCAAGTTTTGGTAAAAAAATTTTTAAAAGATCAATTTGATTTTGAATCAACCGGTAATCCAGACTATTGGACAAAAGATATCGAAACTTTTGGTATAGAAGACAGTCGCGAATTAAAAGAAATTCATTCCAAAAAAACCCTTGAGGAAGGAGGTATAAAAGTTTTTGTCATTAAAACCGAATTTATCACTCACGAAGCTCAAAATGCTCTTTTAAAAATATTGGAAGATCCATTGCCAAAAACTTTTTTCTTTTTCTTCGTAGCTTTCAAAGATAGTCTTTTACCGACTTTGCTTTCGAGATTTATGCTTTTTGAGCAAAAATCAAAAACATCCTCAAAAGAAATTTCTCTGCCTTTCGAAATTTCAAAATTCTTGAGCCTTTCTCCTCAAGCTCGCATAAAACTTTTGGGTAAAATTGTCGTCTCTAAAGATAAAATTACGGCTTTTAAATTTCTGGATCTGTTAGAATTAACTTTAAGAAACAAACTTAATTTACGTAAAATAAGCGCAGAAGAAGAAAACGTGCTCCGGCTGATTATTAAAAGCAGAGACTATCTAAACAGCCGGTCGGCTTCAATTAAAATGATTCTCGAAAATATTTCTTTAATAGTTCCGCAATTATGATACTTTCCACTCATTCTGTCGTAGGGGCCGTCTCAGCTTATTCTCTGACCAATAATCCATTTATTGCCCTTTTGGTTGGTATTGTGAGCCACTTTGTTTTGGATGCCATTCCGCATTGGGACTATACTTTAAATACCAATGAGCCTAATCCGACTATAAAAGGCTTTGTGATTGATGCCGCGAGAGTTTCTCTTGACCTTACCCTTGGTTTTCTCCTGGTTCTTTTATTTGTCCAAGGGATAAATGATTTTAATCCGATTATTTGGGCGGGAGTTCTCGGAGGAATTATCCCAGACATTTTTCAATTTCTGGGAAGACGTTTGCCTAAAACACCTCTTTTTCTTTTCGTTAAATTTCACGATATCTTTCATACTAAAAAAGAATTGAAGGCCCATTATCTATACGGGGTCTTGTTTCAATTTTTCGTGGTTGTTTTATTTTTGTTTTTGTCTTGATTATTAGCTTTTAGAAATCTATAATATCTGAATGAATTACAATCTTTCTCCCCTCCGACAAAAAGGCGATCAAGTCATAGAATGGCTGAAGAAAGAGCACATGCTCTTAAGAACCGGCCAAGCTTCGCCGGCTATTCTTGACGGTGTGCGCGTGGAAGCTTACGGTGCGAGGATGACTCTTAGCCAAATTGCCACAGTCTCTACTGAAGGCCCAAAAACTTTGCGGATAACTCCTTGGGACTTGGCTCAATCAAAGGAAATAGGAAAAGCGATAGAAAGCGCTAACCTGGGTTTGTCTGTTAATTTGGACGATAAAGGGGTAAGGGTTCATTTTCCAGACCTCTCGGAGGAACGTCGTCAAACTCTGATAAAAGCCTGCCGACAGAAATTGGAAGAATCCCGTGTTACTTTAAAGACAGAGCGAGAAAAAATTTGGACTGAAATCCAAAAAAAAGTCAAAGACAGCGAACTTGCCGAAGACGACAAGTTTAGGCTGAAAGAAGAGCTTCAAAAAATGGTTGATGATATTAACAAAAAGTTGGAAGAAATGGCCGATAGAAAAGAGCGAGACATTTTAGCAAAATAACGATCGAACAGGGTGAGAGAGTATATTTTTCTTAACCCTGTTAAATAAATTTTTGGAGAAAATTTAAAATTTGTTTTTTCAAATTTTATTTAACAGGGTGATGATTTTATATAGTCGTTTCACTCCCTGCCTGCCGGCAGGCAGGCTTAAAAATCAATCATGACCATTTTAATTTTCATCATTGTTCTGGCAGTTCTGATTTTAGTCCATGAATTCGGGCATTTTTTGGCTGCCAAAAAATCAGGGGTCAGAGTAGATGAATTTGGTATTGGTTTTCCTCCTCGTTTGCTGACACTTTTTAAATGGAAAGAGACGAAGTTTTCATTAAATGCAATTCCGTTCGGCGGCTTTGTTAAAATTTTCGGTGAGAATCCTGAAGAAAATGACGCTAACTTAAACCCCGCGGAAAAAGCAATTCACTTTACCCATAAATCTAAGCCTATCCAAGCTTTTATATTGAGCGCCGGTATTCTTTTTAACATTAT
>Ga0066639_10002644_pt1 | contig 15608 bp, 11 predicted proteins | sample CryGeyCG2114_010_2_FD_59504 | JGI IMG/M metagenome (GOLD analysis project Ga0066639, IMG submission 59504) | Groundwater microbial communities from aquifer - Crystal Geyser CG10_big_fil_rev_8/21/14_0.10 | ecosystem: Environmental > Aquatic > Deep subsurface > Groundwater | place: USA: Utah...
TTTCAAACCAAACCATGATGGAATACGAAATAAAAACGGAAACCATAGAAAAAAAGTGCTTGTTAAAACAATACAAATTAAGGTAAAATAAGGAATTATGCGCTTAAACATGATAAAAAATTGGCTTATAAAAAACAAACTTCTAACTATTATTATAGCATGTACTATGTTTCTTCGCCTCTTTCGGCTAGGTGACTTTGCCATGTTTTTAGCAGATCAAGGAAGAGATGCTCGGATAATTAGAGATATTGTCACATTTACGCATTTTCCTGCAATTGGTCCGCCTAGTTCTATCGGTCAAGTTTTTTTAGGACCTTTCTTTTACTATCTTGTCGCTCCATTTCTATTTATTTTTAATTTTAATCCTGTTGGTTTAGCTTATGGAGTCTCTATTCTTTCAATTTTAGGAATAATTTTCGCCTATTTCATAGTAAAAAAAAAGGTCGATTCTCTAACAGCAATTATTTTTCTTATTTTTACATCATTTTCATCTGAACTTATCCATTTATCGCGCTTTTCATGGAATCCTAATCTCCTTCCAATATTTTCATTTTTTACATTTTACTTTTTCTCTGAAATGTTGGAAAAAAAGAGTGTAAAAAAGGCTATTTTATTTGGTGTTTTTTTCGGTTGCTCTTTTCAACTCCATCATCTTGCGGCTCTGTTCGTACTTCCTTGTTTGTTAAGTTATACCATCTTTTTCTTCAAAGATTCAAATAAGACAAAACACCTTATTACACTACTTTTTTCGCTTTTAGCTTTTGGAGTAATTTCATTTCCATTATTTTATTTCGATCTTAAACACGATTTTCTCAATTTGAAAAATCTTATCTCTCTTTTTAAAGAACAAAATATGATCGCGGGAGGATCATTAATTACTCGAATTCTTGAGACAAATAGATCTCTAATAAATACTGTATTTCAGTCAAACATGAACATTCTTATCACCTCAATTTCTACCACATTGTTATTACTGGTGTTTTTTATACTTCAAAAAAAACTAAAAAAACCCTTTTTTCTTTGGATACATTTTTTCAACACAGTTTCTTTTACTTATCTCTTTAGTCTATTAAGCAGTGAAAGACATCCTCATTATTATGGCGCTGTTTACACAAGTTTTTTTGTCATACTCGCCTTTGTCGTTTCACATTTGTGGAAGAAAAAATATATATTCAATAAAATTTTGTTAACAATTCTAGTAATTGCTTATTTAGTTATAAACGCTCGAAATTTTTACTTTATAAACGGTCCCGCAAACAACCAAATGGCTTATTCTAAACGTGTTGCGGATTCAATTAAGCAAAGGATGAGCGAAAAGAGCTTTAATTTTGCAACGTATCCGACAGATTTTTCAAGTGAAGAAAGTTTTATCTATTATCTTGAACTTGACGGATATAAGTTGGCTGACAGAGCAAAAGGTGAAGTGTCCAATCAAATGTTCCTCGTCTGTAATAAAGCGCCTTGCCTTGTAATAGATTCACCATCATGGAATATTTCAATGTTTGGAAAAACAAAAATTGATACAATGTGGAAAGTAGAAGATCTACAAATTTTTAAACTTATACATGCAAAATAAACTCACCATTTCACTAGTTATCCCTTGTTTTAATGAAGAAACCAACATTCAAAAAGGAGTACTTGATAAAATTGCTAACTTTACTAAAGAAAAGGGTGGATTTATTGAAGTACTTATTGTTGATGACGGATCAATTGATAAATCTACCGAAATAATTCAACGAGATTATTGTAACAATTTTTCCAAATTTAGACTTATTAAAAATCCTCATCAAGGAAAAGCATATACCGTAATAAAAGGTATAAAAGAGGCAAAAGGAGACTATGTTTTGTTTACCGATATGGATTTGGCAACACCGATTGAAGAATCATTAAAATTAATCGAGGAAATTAAAAACGGTTTTACAATTGTCATTGGTTCACGGAATACACATCGTGAAGGAGCACCTTTGCTTCGAAAAATTATGGCGGTTGGATTCATTTATATTCGGAATTTTTTTATTGGTCTTAAAAATATTAGAGATACTCAATGTGGTTTTAAAGTTTTTCAAAGAAAAACTGCACTTAATATTATAGAACATCTTCATGTTTTTAATAAAAAGAAAACAATTAAAGGATCTTCCGTATCAGCAGGATTTGATTTGGAATTTTTATTTTTAGCAGCAAAATCTAAAGCAAAAATTAAAGAAATTCCTGTTACATGGAAACATGTAGAAACCAAAAATGTAAATTTTCTTAAAGATGCATTTGAGACTTTAAAAGACATTCTTCTGATCAAGTATTATGACGTCATTCAAAAATATCATCTTTAATAGAAGGTTCGTGTTTCCATTCCTTATTTTTGTATTCTCTTTATGTGTTGTTTTCTTTGAATTTTTGAATATTCCTAAAAATACAACCTTTGATGAGATCGAATTTGCCAAATTGGCACTACAGCTTAATAATAAACCGTATACGCCTTACAGTATGTATGCAACAGGTCACGCAACTCTATATTTTTATATTATTTTATTTTCTTTTAAACTATTTGGAGTAAGTCTTTTCTCTCTTCGGCTACCTTCTGCAATATTTGGAGTAATCAACCCATTAATCTTTTATTTTATAATGAAAAAAGTTTTTAAACCCTTTTGTCATCCCGAATTTATTTCGAGATCTTTAAATAATAAAAAGATGCCGAAACCCTCACAGGAAGAACAAGTTCGGCATGACAACTTTTTATTACAATATTTACCGTTAATTTTATCTTTCATTTTTATTACTCTCCGATGGTATTTTAATTTCGCTCGTTTTGGATTCGAAGTCACGTTTCTTCTTTTTCTTGAGCTAACGTCATTGTTATTTATTTTATTATTTTCTGAAAAAAAACAGATAAAATATCTCATTTTATCTGGTATTTTCACAGGATTAGCCTACAATTCATATCAACCTGGGAGAATATTTATCTTAGTCCCTTTCTTTTTTTTAGTTACTAAAGTATTAATTAATAATGTCGTCCCGATAAAAGTCGGGGTCCATCAAAGTATATTAAATAGATTCCGGATTAAATCCGGAATGACAATACTACTTTATTTTCTTATACCTTTTATCATTCTTATTTCCCCCCTCACCTTTTATTTAAACATCCATAAAGATACCCGTTTTTATCAACAGTTCTATCCAGATAACCACGAAATGACTCTTCAGGAAAAAGAAACTTTTTTTGTCCGTAATCTATCCTCAACGATTGGTATTTTTAATATTAAAGGAGATGTAAATGGCCGTCATAACTATCCAAATAAATCAGCTTTAAATCCTATATTGGGTATTTTATTTATCGTTGGATTATGTATTTCAGTAAAAGGATTAAAAAAAAACAATAATCAAATGTTTTTACTATGGTTTTTCCTCTCTCTGGCACCAACATTAGTTACCTATCCGTGGGAAAATCCTAATATGCTTCGAACTTTTACTGTTATTCCTTCTGTTATTTATTTTATTGGTCTTGCTATTAAAACAATCCTTGACATAAAAATAATTCAAAAAATAATATATAGAAAAATTCTATTCATGACTATTTTTGGTCTTATTTTCATTTCATCGGTTTATGAACTCCGAACATATTTTGTTCATCAATCAACAGTTTTTAAGGAAGCATTCGAAGCAGAAAGACCTCTTAAAACATATTTAAATATTAAAAATGAAAAGTAGTTTAATTATTCAAAAAAATAAAGCACAATATGTACTTTCATTAATTATCCTTACTATGAGCCTGATATGGATAGCGGTTGCATTACGTTCACATTCAAATAACGCAACTCATTTTAACTTCAAAGAATATGAAAAAAAATATTATGAATCACAATGGGCTATACCTAATAGTAAAAAACCAATTTCTGACGAAACACTTTATACGTATGCTGGATATAAGTACATCAACGGAACTAATCCTATATTAATTAACCCTGAAGCACCTCCTCTTGGAAAATATTTAATCGGACTATCAATTCTATTATTCAATAGTCAAGAAACTATAAATATATTAGTGGGTTTATTTTGTCTTGTACTTATTTACAAAATAATATTTACTGTCACATCGTCAGTTTTTTATTCAATTATTGGAGTTTTTTTTACATCGATAAATACATTATTTATCGACCAATTAATTCATACTCCTCAGCTGGAAATATTTCAACTCTTGTTTATCTTATTAATTTTTATTTGTGTAATACAGTATCAAAAAAATAAAAATGTTTCATGGATTATATATATAGGAATATTATTAGGATGTTTTTTTTCTATTAAAGCATTTTTTTTACATTTCTCGCTAGCATTATTATGGCTAGGAATTTATTTTTTTACTTTAAATAAATCAAAAAATAAAAAAAATTTATTTAGCTTTGTAATTATTATTACAATTGCTTTGATAGTATTTACCCTTACCTATTTTAATTATTTTTTTCATAATGGAACTTTAAGAGGATTCTTAGGTGTTCAAAAATGGATTATGCTTTTTTATCAAGATTCCAAAATTGAAACTTTAAAAATTATGGGAGGGTATATTTCTCTTATTTTTTTCAATAAGTGGAGATTCTGGAGTAATGGATATCCTCTCATATCATATGATTCCTGGTCAATATTGTGGCCATTTATTTATATTCTAGGCATATATTCTGTTTACATCCTCAAAAAACATCAACTTCTGCTATCTATTATTTCATTTATAGGAGCATATTCACTTTTTTTATTCTTTATTCCAGTTTTTCCTCGCTACTTATTACTTTTATTTATCCCTTTAACAATAGTAGGTACTGTTTTTTTACATTCAAAAACAAGTTTAAATAAATTATGAAAAATAATGATTTTAAATTAACAAAACACATATTTCTTATTCTTTTTCTCATATTTTTTTTTCTTTTTAATGCCTATCAAATTATTAAAAATACTTCGCCCTTTTTTGATTGGGATGAATCAATTTATGCTCAAGTTGGTAAAGAAATGATTCAGAAAAAATCTTTTTTTGTTCCGTTATGGCAAGGTCGTGCATGGCTTGATAAACCTCCTCTTCCCTCTCTTGTTTATGGACTCACTCAACTGATTCCTATTAAACCTGAGATATCTACCCGTCTTATAACTCTCTTATTAAGTTGCATTACTCTTATTCTGTTGTATTTGTTTACCTTCCATAATATTAAAAAAATATTACCATCCCTTCTTACCGTCATAATTACCGCCTTTATCCCTATATTTTTGCAGCGCACACAAGCTCTTAATGTCGATGTTTTTCTTCTATTGGGATGGTTAGGTTACGTATTATATCATGATCGGTTTTGGATAAGCACTCTATTTCTTCTTGTTGCTGTACTCAGTAAGTCTCTCCTAGGTTTCTATCCTATCGGGATATTTGTATTATTCCATACTTATCAATTGTTGACGAAACAAATAAACCAAGGAAAATTTATTCACTTAATTAAACGGCTTCTTTATCAGTGTTTTATTGCTTCCGTATGGTTTATTGTCATGTATTTGTTTTATGGGCAAGAATTTATCCGTTATCACTTTATTGAAAGTCATTTTAAACGGGTTACCGCCTCAATTGAACAACATTTTGGCCAACGGACTTTTTATATCGATATAATCATTGATCAATTAAAATGGCTTATAATTCCGGGGATTGTCTCAGGAATTATTTTGACCTATACATATATAAAGAACAAAAATATGAAACAGTATCTCTTTACTCTTTTTTTTATTCCTTGGTTTATTTTCCTCAACCTGACGAAGACAAAAATTGCATGGTACATTTATCCAGTACTTCCCCAGTTTGCGTTGCTATCTTCTTACCCTTTAACCTTTTTCAAAAATAAACTAATAAATACAGTGTATTTTATCGGCGCACTCTTCATTCTGTTTAACTATATCAATCCTTTTTCTGGCATTCTGACCAGTTCGTATTCCCAACTGGAAGATCATCATCGCATAGCTACAAATGCTAAAGTAAATAAATGTGAAAAACTTTTTGTATTGGTCGGTGATAATACCAGAACTTCTTATGCAACCCTCAAATCAATGAATCTTGTTATATCGACAACAACTTGGTGGGGGAATCACCCATCAATTGCTTATTATTCACAAGCAAAAACAACATTTATCTATAATACAAAACAGGCAATTGATAAATATATCAATTTAAACAATAAATCGTGTTTAATAATAGAAAAAAACGATCTTTCACTTTTTCCACCTATAAGCAAAGCCAGAATAGTATCAACAAATAACAAAACATATATACTATTCAAGGGTAAATAAAGGCTATAAATGGTATAATAAACTATGTTTGATATACAAAGTATTTTTCAATGGATAAAAAACCATTTTTCAAAAAAAGACATTATTTTAATTGCGATTCTTGCCTTTTTTTACTTCTTAATTCGACTAATCAATCTCGAACAATTACCTATTTTTAATGATGAAGGAATTTATATTCATTGGGCTAAAGTTGCTTGGCATGATGCTTCTTGGAGGTTTGTCTCCCTTACCGATGGCAAACAACCCCTCCAAACATGGGGAACAATCCCCTTTCTCAAGCTTTTTCCCGATAATGCTCTTCTTGCAGGTCGTCTATTTTCTGTTGCTACCGGATTTTTTGGCTTAACTGGTTTTTTCTCATTACTTTTTTATATTTTTAACAAGAAAACAGCTTTAATTGGATCATTGATATATATTATTACTCCTTATTTTCTTTTTTATGATCGTATGGCTATGGTTGATTCTGGAGTAAATGCATTTTTTATTTGGATCCTCTTTTTTTCCATTTTATTGGTAAAAACTATCCGGCTAGATGTTGCTCTTCTTTTCGGACTCGTTGCAGGAATGGGACTTTTAGCTAAATCATCAGTCCGATTATTTGTGGGTCTTTCTCTTTTAGCACCAATACTTATCAATGATTCATTTATCAAATTTAAAAAACAAAAAATAAAATTATTATCCTTTTTTACTTTATTTGCTATTGTTGGATTCTTAGCGATTGCTATTTACAATATTCAGCGACTTTCACCATTTCTTCATTTTGTAGAAGAAAAAAATAAAACGTTCGTAATGACATTTGGCGAATGGAGACAGAACCCCTTTGCGGTATTATTTCATAATCTAAGAACAATCCCTTATTATGTTTTTTCTGAATTAGGTTGGATTATTGTTCCCTTTGGAATTTTGGGATTAAGAAAATTGTTTATCAAAGATAAAAAATTATTTTTTTATCTTATAGCTTGGATCCTTACTCCTTATATTGGAATATCTTTATTGACTCGTGTTCTCTTTCCCCGATATATTATTTTTTTTGGAACATTAATCGTCGTTTTCGCATCCTACTATTTAGGAACTATAAAAAAACAAATGCTATTGATTGGTTCACTCTTAATCATTCTCCTTGGAACATTATTTTTTAACTATTCAATCTTATTTGACTATTCACAAATTCCTTTTCCACCAACAGACCGAGGCCAATATGTCGAAAGTGTGACTGTTGGATACGGAATTAAGGACATAATTACTTATGCTCGTGAAAAATCGAAAGAAAAACCAGTTATTATTCTAGCCGAAGGTGATTTTGGAATGACAGGAGACATCTTGGATGTTTTTTTACGAAAAGAAGACCAAATTTTTATTAAGGGCTATTGGCCACTTGGAGATAAGGAACTACTTCAACACCAAGTAGATTTACAAAAAAATTATGTTTATATTGTAACTTCCCACTCTCTTGAATATCCTAAGCATTGGCCCGTTAAGTTCATTAAGAGCTATTATAAACCGAATAGATCATCGGTCATTTATTTACTTGAGCTCACTCAATAATGAAGAAATATTTGTCTTTTAGTTTTATTATTGTTCTTATTGGAGTTATTTTTTTTCTTGGAAAAAATCTAAGCCCATTTGATCTTCGATTGTTTTCTTTTCATGATGATACACAAGCAGCTCGTATAAGTGAGTTTATATTTAATTTAAAGTCCGGAATTATTCCTCCCCGTATCGCACCGCATCTTTCTTTTAGTTTAGGTTTTCCAATTTTTAATTACTACGCTCCTTTTGCATATTGGATTACTTCATTTCTTAGTTTTTTTGGATTTTCTATACCTATAACTCTTAAGTTGTCATTTTTATTAAGTATTATTACTGCTTTTATAGGAATGTTTTTATTTCTCAAACTTTTTTTTAGTAAATACGCATCGTTGCTTGGAGCTGTTTTATATTCAGGATCCACCTGGTTTGCTGTTGAGATTTTTATCAGGGGAAATCTTTCTGAGGTTTGGTTTATAGCACTATTTCCAATAACTCTTTTTATTCTTTATAAGAATACCAAAAAAAATTCAAATATACTTCTCGTAATATCGGTAATTATCGTCTCATTTTTATTAACTTCTCATAATGTTTTATCACTTTTCAGTTTGTTAATATTATGCGTATATATTTGTTTTCTTCCCCATAAAAAAAGGGGTTTTTTCGTACTCATTTTTGCTCTATTTTTAAGTTCATACTTTCTTATACCTGCACTTCTTGAGTCAAATTTTACACATGCAACGGAAGTTGCAAAAAAAACCAATTATCAGGATCATTTTCTTTGCCTGAATCAGATTTGGCAAGCAAAAACATGGGAATTTGGAGGATCGACGAAAGGATGTGAAAATGATGGAATGCCATTTATTCTTGGTAAACTTCCTATTATTTTAAGTATGTTTGGAATTGTTTTTCTTATAGTTGATTTTATAAAGAAAAAAGTAAAAACTATTTCCATACCAGTATTTGTTTTATTATTAACACTGATATCGATTTTTTTAACTTTATACCAATCGTCTTTTGTTTGGTATCTTTTTTCAGCAATACTATCACTATTCCAGTTTCCATGGCGATTCCTTGTTTTTGGGATGTTTGGAATTGGATATTTTGGTGCCTATATGGGAAACAAAATTAATAACCGTTTATCTCTTATTCTTTTTCCTCTCATATTTTTTTTACTCTTTATATCGGGAAAATATTTTTCAAAACCATGGCTTATGTCCAATAATGAATTTCAGTTAAAATTTCTTTCTGAAAACTATATTTATAGAACAGTTGCATTTAATATTTCTGAATACCTAACAAAACACGCAGATTACTCGTATTGGAAAAGTTTTGATGGTTCAATAAACTCTGGTAAAGATTTGACAATTCCTGTAGACATGAAACAACCCGCTACTTTATTAACAAAGTCAACTTATATGACACGATTTAATAATCCGTTTTATAAGGAAATCGAAACAAACACAGAAGTTAAATTAGCTTTAAATATTCACTACATTCCCTTATGGAAAATAAAAATAAATAATACTGATTATATTCCGACTACATTTGATCGTTTAGGAAGACCCATCTTATTATTAAAAAAATCATCAAACCTCATTTATTATTACGAACAAACATCTATTGAAAAACTAAGCAACTCATTAACCATTGTTAGTTCCATACTTCTCTGTCTGTTACTATTTTCTAAACCATTATGGCGCAAACTGAAACCTATTCTCAAATAAAGCAAAAATCAATCGTAAGCACAGTAAGCCTCTTTATTCAAAGTGGATATTCCGCTTTTCTAGGATTAGTTGCAAACTTGGTAGTTACTATTATTCTATCCCCAAAAATTTTTGGGATATATATTACAACTCTTTCCATTATCTCGGTATTAAATTATTTTTCTGATATTGGACTTGCTGCTTCACTTGTACAAAAAAAAGAGGTGACAAAAGATGATATAAAAACTACATTCACCATTCAACAAATTCTTATTATTTCAATAATTGGAATAGGGTTCATATTAACAAACTTTATAAAAACGTTTTATAAACTTCCAACTGAAGGAATAACATTATATTGGGCACTTCTTATCGCTTTTTTTATCTCTTCACTCAAAACTATTCCCTCAATATTCTTAGAACGTAAAATTCAATTTCAAAAAATAGTTTTCGTACAAATGATTGAAAATACTATCTTTTACCTAACGGTAATACTTTTTGCTTTTTTAAAATTTGGGCTTTTAAGTTTCGCTATTGCGGTTTTATTAAGAGCATTTGTTGGACTTGTTGTCATTTATTCAATCTCATTCTGGATTCCTAAAATCGGAATCTCTTCAAAAAGTTTAAAAAAACTTCTTTCTTTTGGCCTTCCTTTTCAAGCAAGTTCATTTCTCGCTCTCTTTAAAGATGATCTCATTATTTTATTCTTAGGAAAAATACTTGGATTTGAAGCTTTAGGATATATTGGCTGGGCAAAAAAATGGGCAGAAGCTCCAATTCGAATTATTATGGACAACATTAGCCGGGTACTTTTTCCGGTGTTTGCGCGTATACAAAATAACAAAGAAAAAGTTGCACATTTGGTCGAAAAAATTATTCAATATCAAACATCGCTTCTTACACCAATAATTCTTGGAATGGCTCTTATTATGGATAAGGTAGTTTTTATTATTCCAAAATACGGAAAATGGGCTCCGGCTATTCCCCTTTTCTATTTATTTTGCATTTCAGCTTTTTTTTCTTCATATTCTTCTCCATTTATCAATTTGTTTAATGCATTAGGTTACGCAAAAATACCCTTTATTTTTATGACTATTTGGACTATTAGTACATGGATTTTAACTCCATTATTAACTAAGTTATTTGGAATCTATGGTTTTCCTATTACTATAGTAATAATGTCTGTTTCCTCAATATTCGTTATGCTTAAGGCAAAGCAGATAGTAAAATTTGATCTTATCGGATCTGTTTATAAACCTATACTATCAACCATAATTATGGGGATTAGCGTAAGCATTATACTTCTGTTTGTTCAAAATCCATATCTTGCAATAATACTTTCATTTATATTTGGATCAACTATTTATTTTTTTTCTATGAAGAATATTTTTAATATAAATCTTATTACTGAACTTAAAACATTAATTAAAAAATAATAACTATGAATACTGTATCCACCATTATCGTTGTTAAAGACAATCCTCCTCATTTATTTGAGACTTTAGATTCCATTGATTCATTTTCATCTGAGATCATTATTGCTAATATCGGCATTGATCCCAATCTCAAAAAACAGTTATTAGAAATACATAAAATTAAAATTATTGAAATAAAGGAATCTGTTCCTTATGTGGAAATTATTCGTGAAAAAATAAAACAACAATCAAAAAACGAATATGCGCTTTTTTTAGATCCTGACGAAGTTCTTAGTAAGCAACTCGTTGAAGTGCTCAAATCAAGTATGGGAACATATGATTATGTTAGAATTCCTCGAAAAAATATCATTTTCGGGAAATGGATAGAACACTCCCGTTGGTGGCCGGATTACCAAATTAGATTTTTTAAAAAAGATAGTATTGTATGGCCAACAGAAATACATAAACAACCAAAAACAACCGGAAAAGGATTAACTCTAGAATCAAAAGAAGAAAATGCCATTGTTCACTACAACTATGAGTCAATTGATGAATATATGCAAAAAGCATTACGTTATGCAAAATCTGAAGCAAGTTCCAATTCTGATAAAAAAAATGATCTATCGTTACATGAGACGATCCGTCTCTCAATTTCAGAATTTATGAGCCGTTTTTTTGCTTATGAGGGATATAAAGATGGTATTCATGGGTTTATTCTTGCTATTTTTCAGATGTTTTATCCACTCCTTGTATATTTCTATTATCTCGAACAAACAAAATATTCCTCAAACCTGAGTGATAAAGAAGTACTACAACACACCTCTCATTTTTTTGGAAAGCTTAACAAAGAATCCCTCTTTTGGAAGAATAAAAAGGACTCGATAACGTTGAAAGAAAAAATTATCCAAAAATTATCAGATTAGTTTATGATCAAAATCTTCAATAAGTTTTTCCGTCTTTTTTTTAGTGATGCTTTACTTATCGCAATAATCGTATTAAATGTCATAATAAATCTCTTTCAAACTATAAAAGGAAAAATTGTTTATGATATTGACATAGCTCGAGATTTTCTTCTCATTGATCAGATTATTTTAACACAGCATCCAACTCTAATTGGCGCCCGAACTGCGATAGATGGTGTTTTTCATGGACCTTTTTGGCTTTATCTAAACCTTCCTATTTTTTTTCTTTCTAAAGGCAATCCGATTGTGATTTCATGGTTTTGGCTATTATTATTTATGCTACTATTATTATCTGTTTTTATTATCACCAGCAAAATTGCAGATAAAAAATCTGCTTTGATTGCTTGCACACTGCTCTCAACTCAGGGAATTTTTTTTATTAAATCCCCAACAAATCCATTCGGTGCTTTTCTTTTGTATCCGTTCTTTTTTTATTTTTTTTTAAATTATGTTTGCAAACATAATAAACAGCATCTTGCTCTATCTGTCATTTTATTAGGTTTTATCATTCAATCAGAAATAGTATTTGGTTTACCGATTTTTTTTCTCAGTATTCTTTTTGTTATTTTTATCAAAAAACAAATAAAAGACCTCCTTTTGTTTACTTTGATATTAATTCCATTATCCAGTTATATTGTTTTTGACGCAAACCATTCAATGCTTCAAGCAACTTCATTATTACGTTTTATTACACAAAAAGGTTCTTACTCTCATTTTGTAAATATACTTATCGATCGTATTTTTGGATTTTTTTCTTATAGCATCCAATTATTTTCGTACTATCCTGTTAATGAAAAAACTTCTTCCGTTTTATGTACAATATTCAATTTTTTAATAAGTTGTTTTTTTATTTTATTCATATTTAAACAACGATCTCACAGAAAAAGAATAAACCAAAACATGCTTTACCTATCTATCTATTTTTATTTCGGTTTTTGGTTTCTTACCCTATTTACATCTCAAACAATCCATTGGTACTATTACTTTCCTTTTTTGACAGTAACAATAATATGTTTCGCAATATTAATTACTAAATTCTCTCATTATGTTTTATACCCTGTTATTCTTTTAATTGTAAGTTTTAACATGATACAAGGTCTTAAGAGCTTCCAATACTCAGATATAAATAGTTCGTCGTGGGAATTCCACTACAATTTAGCAAAACATATTTTTAAAGATGCGCCAAAACAATTTGGATATTACATAAACACCTTTGATCAAATTAGCTCCTATTTACCAATGTATGCAATGAAATATTCTCAACAACAATTTGCTCAAACTCGCTCACATTCATTAGAAAAAAAGCCGATAACCTATTTAATAATAGGGTCATATCCAGACAATAAACCCTTAGATAATAACTGGTGGAAAAAAGAGAGAGTTAGAATAACCAAAAAGCCTCTTGAAAAAATAGTATATAAAAACGGATTTGTTGTTGAAAAATACTTTTTGAACGATGCAGAACTAAAAACTCCGGCTGATACGACAATTTTTCAAACATTGCAATATAGATAAATTATGAGAATATTGAAATTTATTAAAAATAATACTGTTCTTTTATTATTTCTTATCTCACTTTCTACCCGATTATATTGGTTATTTTTTGGAATGCCTTCTGTAACAAATGATGAAGCAGATATCTATACCTCAGCCTATATTTTTGGAAGAACTTTGAAAGACTATTATGGAAATTGGGGTTTCTTAACAACTGGCATTCTTACCGCAAAACCAAGTCTTCCCATTTATATTGGTGCTATCCCATGGTTTTTTACTTCAATTAAAAGTGTTATTCTGGCAAGATTACCATTTGTACTGCTAAACAGTATTTCACCCGTTCTTCTCTACTCAATTATTAAGTCCTTTAAGATTGGTAAAAGACTGCCTTTTCTAGCGTTTTTTGTAATAAATTTTTCACCATGGTTCAGCTACCCTTCAACAACTGGATACGAAGCTATGGTTGTATTATTTTTTATCCTTTTGTTTTTCCGTATAACAGTCTCCCGAATAAAAATGATAATTAAAATCCCACTCAGCTTAATTATTGGATTTTTAGCCTTTAATAGCTATATGGGAACAAAACCAGTCTTCCCTTTTATTCTTTTTATAGGTTTTCTGTTCTATCTGAATGTTCATAAAAATGAATTTACAAAAAAACAAATATTTTCTGCAATTGTTTTTTCGATCGTTACCTTTAGCATATTCATAGGAATTAATTACATTGCTCCAAACTCAACTCTCGTAAAACGCGAATATCAGATAATGCTTAACTATTATGAAAAACCCCAAATTGAAGGTAAGGTTTGGTTTGAAAGATGGACAAGTAAAGGACCCGATAAATTAATCGCATTATTATCAAATAAATTTACCATCCGCTTAAAAGACTATGCGTCAAAATATTTTATTTCCTTTAATCCACAACTTTTTTTTCAAAAAGGCGATCCATCCTCGCTTTACGGAACTGCAGATCTTTCAGGTTTATTTTTTATCACTGATTTTGTTTTCTTTATTTTGGGTTTATATTTCTTATCTGGAATAAAAAATCGTGGAATATATATCCTTCTTGCATTATTTTTTGTGGGAGGTTTACCCGTTGCATTATCAAATAGTTCCCCCACGTTTATTCTTCGTGGAGTGATTCTCCTCATTCCTTACTCCATATTAATTGCTTATGGAATGGAGCAAGGTATTAAAAAATGGAGATATGGCATAATGTTTCTTACTATTCTCTTTGCTATAAACTACGCTTTATTTATTACTGTTTATTCAGTGAGAATCACTAACCTAAACGGAGAACAATGGAAATATACCATCAAGCTAATATCTGAAAAAATTGACCTTATAAAAAATAATTACACAAATATAACTATATATAATCCTGAAGCCCGAGAAACTTTTTTCCAATATGCTTTTTATAACATTAATGACGCACACATAATAATTGATCGTATGAAAAATCAAAATTATATCTATCAAAATATAAAAGTTACCATATTATGTCCAAAAAAGGTACCAAAACAAAATGAACTTGTTGTTATGAATAGAGAATTTTGTGGTGTACCTTCAAAAGAAGAAACAAATATACTTACAACTATCGAACCATTGGATCGTAGCGGAAATGATTACTATTTTTTTTCTGGCAGGTAATAATAACCTTAATGAAAAATAAAATATGCAGTCCTAAATGAATAGTTTGAGTAAGGAATGGATTCGTTAAACTTTTTTTCTGCTTCATATTGAGCATATTGCTTTTCTGTTAAACAAGTATCCATAATTATTTCTCTCTGTTTAGTAAATATTGGATTAACAGGACATTTAATCAGCTCTAGACCATTTATTTTATAAGGTGCCCCTTCTTTTATTATGCTTTGAACATTTTTTATGTTGATATTGTTATTAAAAAATAAATAACTAAAGAGAATATCACGGGGGGAATTTACGTAAACCTTATAAGGTTTTTTGTTCGTGGTTAAATAATCGGCAATCTGACGCTCATTTTCAAAATATAATTCGGACATGGTAATATACCGTCTTCCATAATAGTTATATATGAAAAAAATTAACTCAATAGAAAAAAATATGAAAAAGAAAACAAAAAACCCCCTCTTTATTTGAGGCTTAAGTTTTTCTTGAAAATCTAAAAAAAAGATAATTCCACATGAAATAATAAAGGCATAACCGACTGAGGAAAGGATTGAACG
>Ga0066639_10002646_pt1 | contig 15600 bp, 18 predicted proteins | sample CryGeyCG2114_010_2_FD_59504 | JGI IMG/M metagenome (GOLD analysis project Ga0066639, IMG submission 59504) | Groundwater microbial communities from aquifer - Crystal Geyser CG10_big_fil_rev_8/21/14_0.10 | ecosystem: Environmental > Aquatic > Deep subsurface > Groundwater | place: USA: Utah...
GTTACCTGCCGTATCGCTATTATCCCGATAAATCGGGATTGTTTACGAAGGGCTCACTCGTAAAGAGTGGGATTGCTCCATTCGGAAACCGCCGGATCAAAGGTTTATAGCACCTCACCGACGAGTATCGCCGCTATATGCGTCCTTCCTCGGCCAAAATCTCCTAGGCATTCATTATCAGCATTATGAGTAGTTTTTAACATTGTCCACCAGCAAACGCACCTTAAGCCGCGCTACAAATAGTAGATAAGGTAAAAGGTAAGTTTCGGTGGGTATCTTCTTGCCCCGATTAAATCGGGGTTGCGAAGATGTTAAAGACGCTTTGTCGTGTCAGAAGCCGTTGGAACGGCTTACTTACACGACGATTCTCTTCACATGTTAAAGAGCCAAAATAACTCATTCTCTTGTAAAAGCTTCCTCTTACTAGGAAGCTTGTACAAAAAAACAAGCTGTGTGGACCGGAAGAGATTTGGTTCGACTATGCTCACCATAAACTTCTCACCTCTACAATCCAATTTCCAATCGAAAGTGCTTGCCCTGAGCGAGCCAAGCGAGTCGAATGGGTGGACCGGAAGAGATTCGAACTCTCGACCTTCGCAGTGCAAATGCGACGCTCTACCAACTAAGCTACCGGCCCTTAAAAACGACAACGCAAGCTTATCTTGCGTGTCGGGCGGGCCCGATTAGCGTTAGCGTGCTACGCCGTCCATCACGATAAATTTTCAAAACACGTCGAACGTGTCGCGAGCAAGTGAGAGTTAGCCAAACAAAAAAAAGAAGATTAGGGAAATTGTCACTAGTGGGCGCAACCCACTATAAATTAGAGGATTGTGCCAACTTTATTTGTGAAATTCAACATAAATATCTTACTTTTGCTTGAGTCTAAACCCAAACTTGTAAAGTTGATCTTATCATAAGGCTAAATAAGTGTCAATAGTAGCTAATGAATATACATTCTCACTTAATCCTCATCTCTTAAAAATGCTTCTTTTATAAATTCTTTTGAACCTTTTCCAATCTTTGGGACATCAATAGCTTCAAAATTAAAATTAGCAATTTCCTTAAGAGTAGTTAACCTAGACTCACCATAACGTCTTCTTTGTGTCCTTTCATACCTAACTAATGCATTTAAAACAGAAGACACTAGGGTGCGTTGCCTCTTTGTTAAAAACGAATTAATCTCCTTCCACCTTTCATCAGGAAAATATATATTTCCATATAAAATATCCTCTAGGCTTGTTTCCTTAGGAAAACTTTCAAGAAAAGGTCTGATTTTCCTTCCTGCTTCTATAACATCTCTGTGTTGCTCACTTTGCATGTCTCTTTTATATCTATTTTCAACCATCTCGGAAATTGATAAAACAAATGATCTGTTTGGATCTTGTTCCGGAAAAGCCCTAGCTGCATCATGAATTGCGTTAAGATACTCTTTCATAACTGAGGATTATATCACGATTGCGAACAAATAATGATTTTTTTAAAGAAAATTAAATAATTAGAAAACTCCAATTATTTAATTCAAATTAATGACACAAAATTTACTGGAATTGTTTTTCTCTCAAGTATTTTGGCCTCTTTTTTTATGCCCAACACAAGCTCTTGATAATCTTTTACTTTTACTTCAAGCGGATAAATTATTTTCCCACCTTCTTTTAGCTGCTTTAAAATAGCTTCAGGAATTTTATCAATTGCTGCGGTAAAGATAACCACATCAAATGGTGCCTTTTCAGGAATCCCCTTTTTTCCGTCCCCATTAAAAACTTTTATGTTTGTATAACCTAAATCTTTGAGTCTTTTTCTAGCTAAATTAGCTAATTTTTTATTTATTTCAATACTATAAACTTCCTTAGAAAGGTATGAGAGAATCGCTGCATTAAATCCGCTTCCTGTACCTATCTCAAGAATTTTTTCATCTCCTTTTAAACCAAGTGAATCAATCATCTCAGCTACTAAGCTGGGTTGACTTATAGTTGAATTTACATCAAGAGGAATTGGTTTATCTAAATATGCATCATGAGAAAATTCAATTGGAACAAATAGTTCTCTATCTACTTTTTTAAAAGCCGTACAAACTTCTTCTTTTATCTTTTTACAAACAAAATCATTTAATGATTTCCTTGATATTTCCATCTCGAGCTGATTATAGCACTATGCCTGAAAATTCAATTTATTTTCATTGAGTAAGCTTAGATTTTCCTGATATACTAGCTTGCTATGCTTAAAAGAAGAATAGCCGGCAGACCACTGCCGGTAATTTTTTTGACTATTTTTGTGGATCTTTTGGGATTTGGAATCTTAATTCCTGTAATTCCCCAGCTTCTTGCTAATCCAGCATCAGAATACTTTTTACTTCCATCAAATATGACTACCGGACAGGGGTTTATCTTGCTGGGCTTTCTCACAGCTACCTTTTCAATTGCGCAATTTATTGCTACACCTATATTGGGTCAATTATCAGACAGATTCGGAAGAAGAAAACTTCTGGCAATTTCTTTAACCGGAACCTTAATTTCGTATCTAATTTTTGCATATGGCATTGCATCAGGTAATTTGATTATACTTTTTCTGGCTAGATTTCTGGACGGAGTGACGGGTGGAAATATAGCTGTAGCTCAGGCTGCAATTGCTGACGTTTCTACGCCGGAAAATAGAGCTAAAAATTTCGGATTAATTGGCGCTGCTTTTGGACTAGGATTTATAATTGGTCCTTACATAGGCGGAAAACTCTCAGATCCATCCATAATCCCCTGGTTTAACGCCACAACTCCTTTTCTTTTTGCTGCACTTCTTTCATTTGTAAACGTAATTTCAATTGTCATATTCTTCCCCGAGACATTAAAAGAAAAAAATCACAATCTTAAGATTAAATGGACCCGCTCTTTAACAAATATCTATCATGCTTCGATAAATAAAGAGCTCAGGATGATTTTTGCGACTGTTTTTCTTTTCACAGCAGGTTTTACTTTTTTCACTACTTTTTTCAGCGTATATCTGATAGATAAGTTTAATTTTTCTCAGGGAAACATCGGAGACTTTTTTGCCTACATCGGGCTTTGGGTGGCATTTACTCAGGCTGTATTAACCGGAAGAGTATCCAAACGCTTCCCTGCATATAAAATCATCCGCTATGGAATTCTGGTAAGCGGAATAGCAATATTTCTTTATCTTTTGCCTCAGTATTGGTGGCAGCTTCTATTTATAGTACCTATTTTTGCTATAGGAAATGGATTAGCTAGCGCTAACATAACAGCTCTGGTTAGCAGAAGCAGTGGCGCTGAAATTCAGGGTGAAGTACTGGGAATAAATTCAAGTGTTCAGGCACTAGCTATGGCTTTTCCACCTATTCTTTCGGGATTTATTGCAGCCAGTATTAGCCCTTATGCTCCTATTCTTGTTGCTGGAAATATAATTCTTTTAGCTACAACCTTCTTCTGGATATTCTACAAACCTCATAAGATTCAACCCGTACACATAGATTAGAATATTTATTTACACTTGGAATTAGAGTGTAATTATTCCTTAAATCAGCATCATAATTATCAATATATATCGATACTTTTTCTTTAATACCTAATGAAACGATAAGAGCATTTGTTCACCCCGTAATTATTACTTGTATCTTAAGTAGAAAAATCTAAATTTAAAATTTTCTAAAAATAATGCAGTTATCTTGAATTTTAATCACCATTTAGCGCGGAGAGTTCGCGAATGAAAAGATTATAATCATCTGCATTTACTAAACCGTCGTCAGATAAATCCGAGGCTGTTTTTTTATTTTCATCACTGCAGTTTTTTGCAGGAAGTAGATCTGAGTAACAATCTATAAGAAGATTATAATCTGAAATGTCTACCGAATTATTATCATTAATATCTCCCGCTACCAAACTTACCTCTGAAATTTTACTAACTTCCCCCTTTATAACTTTTATAATTCCACCCACCTGCCGTCTTAGATACTGAGGTAATTTTATTTTTACTAAATAATCTCCATTTGGAATTGATTCATCAAGCAAAATTGAACCTGAAAATACACCTGAACCGGAACTATAATTAATTTCCCCAACTCCAGCAGAAAATGAATTGCCAATACCATCCTCAAGATGAATACTTATATATCTGGTAGACCTTAATGGGTTTAGATTTCCGGATGCACTAGCATTTACATTATCGCCTCCCTTTCCTATTCCATGAAGTTTTATGCTTTGAAACTCAAAACTTGCTGGAACTGGAGAATCAACAATCACTTCATATTTATAATCACAAATTTCACTATAAAAACCGTTAGATCCTAAAATTCTATATTTTGGGGTATAAATACCGGAATTTTCATATGTGTGACTAAGTGGATCAAGTTCTGCTTCCGTATCCCAAATGCCATCATTTTCAAAATCCCACTGATATCCTTCAATTGTACTGTCAGTTCCACCCGCCATACCGCTTCCGTGAAGAAGCACAGTTAGTGGCGCAGGTCCTGAATCAGGAGGGATTGTTGACTGCGTGCAAACAGGCACAGTTGGTGCAATCGTTGGAGTAGCTTCACCTGAACAATTAGGTACATTTTCTCCATCTGAAACTGCAACAAGAATTGACTTAGTGACCACCTCTTGAGTCCAACTGGCTGTTATGGTTATCTGACCACATCCGTAACTAAGTGGCTTAAACTGCGTAATCTCACCACTTGTATTGGAAAGCGTGCCTACTGAATTTGTTGAGCTCATGCTCCACTCATAATTTACATCCAAATAGTAAACAGGATCCCCAAATGAATCATAAGCAAGCGCCGATAAGTAAACAGGTTCAGAAGTGTTAATATCCGCCCTAACCTCACCAGGACTTACCTCTATAGTTTCAATAACTGCTCCTGCGTCTGCATAATTTAGGAAATTTTGCCTATTTAACGCAAGAAAAACCGTCACAGGAAGCGTTATTAAAATTATTACCAGTATTATTAATATTTTCTTGTGACTTAACAAAATATTCTTGTTTTTAAAAACAACTATATTTGCCCTTTTCTCAGGCATATAGAATTATATTAGTATTTATATTTGTTCTAAGTCAAACAAGTAATAAGAATTTGGGGGGAATAAGTAGTTCAATATGAGTTTTCAAGCCATCTTCCTGCTTCTAAAGCTGCTGCACATCCAAATCCTGCAGCGGTTACTGCCTGTTTATAGGAAGCATCATGAACATCTCCAGCCACAAAAACTCCTTCTATATTTGTTTTAGTATGATCTGTAACTTTTATAAACCCTCTGTCGTCTCGCTCAACTCCTTCAAAGACTTTTGAATTTGGAATATGTCCTATTGCCACAAATACACCGTCAATTACCGTTTCTGATTGTTCATTAGTTTTATTATTTAATGTTTTCACTTTTTCAATCTTCTGATCACCTATTATTTCTTTAATTTCTGTATTTAACACTATCTCAATTTTGGGGTTTTCTTTTACTCGTTTTACCATTATCTCACTGGCTTTAAAAGTATCTTTTCTATGCATCAAAATTACTTTATTAGCAAATTTAGTAAGAACTTGTGCTTCTTCCATAGCAGAGTCTCCACCGCCAACCACTATGACATTTTTATCTCTAAAAAACGGGGCATCACATGGGGCACAGCTAGAAACTCCTCTTCCTATAAGCTCTTTTTCACCGGGAACACCAAGCCATTTAGTATCTGCACCTGTTGCTATTATTACTGACTTCGTCTCATATTCAGCTTCAGAAGTCTTTACTCTAAATGGACCTTTCTGTTTACTGAAATCCCCAGACACAAAATCTAAGTCCAGAATTTCTGCACCATGATGTTCTGCTTGTTTTCGCATATTCTCCATAAGCTCTGGTCCTTGAATACCATCAGGAAAGCCGGGAAAGTTTTCTACCAGAGTCGTAAGCATGAGTTGTCCTCCCCATTTATTCCCGCCAATTACTAAAGTTTTAAGGTCTGCGCGTGTGGTATAAATTGCTGCTGTTAATCCTGCGGGCCCACTTCCAATAATAATTACATCATACATAGTTAATAAAAATACCAATATCAAATTTCAAATATTCAATTTCCAAAATATTGGACCATTGGTAATTATTTGACATTGGTAGTATTTGAAGTACTTGCACTAATGCGATAGTACTTCGTCGAGTGCTCTTTTAAAATCTTCTTTAGGTCTAGCGCCTATTACAGAATTTACAGGTTTTCCTTCTTTGAAGATCATTAACGTAGGTATGCTCATTACGTTATAATTCCCAGCAACTGTATTTTCATCTACATTTAATTTCCCGATCTTAACTTTCCCTTCATACTCCTTTGCTAACTCGTCTATTATAGGAGAAACTACTTTACAAGGCTGGCACCATGCTGCCCAAAAATCTACCATAACAGGAATATTAGATTTCAATACCTCCTCTTCGAAATTTTTATCTGTTAGAACTAAATCTGCCATTTGCGTTTATAAAGAATAACAAGAAAGGTTTATTATGTCAACAAAAATTTATAGACTTATTACTGGTTGACATTTTTTAATATAAAAATATAAAATTGACAAATGCCAGCAAAATCAGCTTCCCCAAAAGACGAAACAAAAAAATCAAATTTGACTCCCAAACTTCCTAATACCAGAAAAATTAACTTTAATTTTCTAGCAAAAATAAATATCACTTATATACTATTTGCCCTACTCATAATAGCTGCATTTTTACTTGGCGTTCTTGTAACAAAAGTTCAATACCTTGAAAAAGGAATAGGAGCCTCAGGAAATACAAATACAATTGGCGCAAATGAACTTACAGATCAAAACCTTGCTCCTCAACAGCCTACAGGTCCGGTAGATGTAGCAGTTGGAAGTCTCCCTGCTTTAGGAAACGAAGATGCACCAGTTACTATAATAGAATTCTCAGATTTTGAATGTCCTTTCTGTGGTGCTTTCTTCACAGATGTTTTGCCTCAGCTTAAAACTGAATACATTGACACAGGAAAAGCTAAATTATACTTTAGACACTTTCCTTTAACCAGTATTCATCCAAATGCACAATTAGCCCATGAAGCTAGTGAGTGCGCAAATGACCAAGGTCAATTCTGGGGATACCATGACATACTTTTTGAAAATCAAAATGAATGGGCATCTCTAACTGCTGATACTTTTAACACAAAACTAACAGAATATGCTACCACTCTTGGACTTAATTCAGGCTCATTTCAAGAATGTTTAGATTCAGGAAAATTCACAGAAAGCGTAAATAAAGATCTTGAAGAAGGATCTGCAGCCGGAGTTGACGGAACACCTGCAACATTCGTAGATGGATATCTCATTGTTGGCGCAGTTCCCTATGAACAATTTAAAGCGCAAATCGAAGCACAACTAGAGAACAATTAGTGATCACCGTGAAGACCAAGCACTCCCAAAAGATATAGAATTAACCAAATAGATAAAATTCCAAATATTAGAAGTGCAGTTTCTGCAAAAGCAAATCCACGTCTATTTTCATGATGTATTTCAGGTATAAGGTCTGAGGCTGCTATGTAAATAAAGAATCCTGCAGTTAAAGACAAGAGAATTGGCAAAATTCCCTCTATTCGCTCACCCAAAAAGTAAGTAATCAGGGCTCCAAAAAGTGCCGCAAGGGCACTCATTATGTTTACCAGAATTATCTTTTTTCGCTCTAACCCCTTATGTATTAGAATTCCAAAATCCCCCATCTCCTGAGGTATCTCATGAGCTGCAACAGCAAGAGTAGTTACAACCCCCAAAGGAATATTAACTAAAAAAGTAGCAGCTATCACAACTCCGTCGATAAAATTGTGAACTGTATCGCCAAGAACAACCAATGGAATAGTGGGCTCGGTCTTCTTATCATCAAATTCATGCTGATGATGGTGATACCAATGAATGCTACGCTCAATTAGATAGAACAGGATAAAACCAAGTAGCGTAAAAAGGAAAATATTCATTTCCCCTCCGCCCCCTTCTTCTGCCTCGTGCGTTCCATGAACTGCTTCCGGAAGTAATTCAAAAAATACTGTCCCAAGTAATGTTCCTGCTGCAAAAGCAGCTAAAAAATGAGAAAACTTTATAGCTACTTTTTCTTTTAATAAAAGAATTATTCCCCCAATAAGAGAAAAAACGCTTCCAATAAGCGTAAATATTATGATGTAGCTTAGTGTTGACAATTCCGGCATATTCCAAAAAACTCCAGAGAATGAGATTTAACTAAAAACCCCTTTTTTTCTTTTATTTTAGACTCAATTTCTGTTATTTTTTCAACCTCAACATCCTCTATGCTACCACAATTTATACAAACCAAGTGATGATGATGTTTATCCTGAAGCTCATACCTATGCTTTCCTTCTCCAAGCTCCACCCTCTCAATTATGCCTTTTTTGGAAAACAAATCTAAAATCCTATAAATCGTTGCCTGGTCTGCCTGACTATTTAAGCTTTCTGTAATAGTTAAAACATCCGTAGGATCACTCTTCTTTTCCAAAAAATCCAATACAGCAATTCTAGCTGGTGTAGATTTTAAACCATTTTCTTGTAAAATTTTTTGATTATTCATTTTTAAATAAATAACCCCTTTAATGAGGTTATTTAATTTGTGTAAAATGGCAATTGCGAATTGCCTACATTAAGTTTATGCGAATAATTCGCATCTGTCAAGTACTTAAGCTGACAGTTTCGCTTAAGTACGCAGTACTTTCGGAGCAATTACGTAGTAAGTCGACAAAAGTACTAAGATGTCATGAGGTTTTTCCCTATACTTCAGTGCGCAGTACTTTTCAAACAATATGAGAGGAGTGAGAAAAGTGCAAACAACTAAGATCTCAGTGCACAGTACTTTTTGAACAAATTCAAAAAGGTGAGAAAAGAGCAAAAAATTTATCAAACAAACAAATTTTAGATGTTATAATTAATCTCAATGAGAAAAATTATAATTAGTCTTTCACTTTTTTTAATCCCTTTTACTTTTATTTTTGCTACTAATGCATTTGCACAATCCCCTAGTACCGAAAATAAGCCGGAAGAAAATTATTATAAAGCAGAAGTTATTAAAATTATTAATACTGAAAATAAAGGAAAGGGAGACTTGGGTAATTTCACGCAAACACTTCAAGTAAAATTTTTAAATGGGGCACTAGAGGGACAGACAAAGGAAGCTGAAAATAGCGGTAATTTAAAATTTTCTGAAGAAAAAAAAGTAAATGTTGGAGAAAAAGTTATAATCCTAGAAGTAATACAGGGTGATAGGCTGAATTATTCTGTTTGGGATAAATACAGGTTGGGTTTTATATTCATTATAATAATTGGTTTTTTCAGTTTAATTATTATATTTGCAGGCCTAAAAGGTGTAGGTTCCATTATCGGAATGGCCACAAGCTTTTTAATTCTGGTAGGATTCATAGTTCCTCAAATATTAAATGGCTATAACCCATTAATAATAACCATACTTGGATCATCCGCAATTCTTTTAATAACCATTTTTCTAGCCCACGGAGTATCTAAGAAAACAGGAGTAGCACTAACGTCAACGGTAATTGCCCTAACTATTACCGGAATATTAGCCTTTGTGATAGTTAAATTCATGAATCTTACAGGACTGGGAAATGAAGAAAATTATATGTTGCAAATTGCAAATGTTGATATAAATGCTCAGGGGCTTTTGCTCTCAGGAATAATTATAGGAAGCTTGGGGGTACTTGATGATGTTACCACTACTCAATCTGCAGCAATATTTGAATTTTTGAAAATAGACAAAAAATTATCTATTACTGATTTATTCATGAAAGGATATGTGGTAGGAAAAGATCATATTGCTTCACTAGTAAATACGCTAGTCTTAGCTTATGCAGGTGCCTCACTGGCTCTATTTGTAATATTTGTTCTTAATCCAAATAACATCCCTGCATGGGTAATGCTAAATGATGAAATGATAACCGAGGAGATTGTTAGAGCAATTGTAGGAAGTATAGGCCTTATTTTAGCTGTTCCTATAACTACTATAATTGCATCTTATATTGCTAAAAAATCAATTACTTAAGAATTTTAAAGTCTTCAAATTTCTGATCAGGGACTTCTTCCACATCAATACTTTTTACATTTGCTAAAAAAGGCCCGTGTCTGGAAATTTCTATCATTTTTTTAACATTCTCCTTACTTCCACAAAAGTTCGCTTCCACTTTTTCTCCAAAACCGTCTTGCCCTGAGGCAGGTAAATTTCTTACCCAACCTTTTATATTCAGCTTACGAGCCTTATATCTTATATATTGCCTAAATCCAACTCCCTGAACATCTCCGGAAATAATTATTCGAACCATAATATATATAATAGATTATAAATGATATCTCAAATCTTTTTGGAGTTTTCCTTCATAGTTTTTATACTAGAAGCTAAAATTTTACAGAATTCATCTGCTTCTTTCAAAAGCTTGTCAAGTATTTTATTACTCGGGATTAATTCTTTTAAAAGTTTCAGCCAATAGACCGTCTCATTTGCACTTTTTAATGCATACGAATAAAAGTTTATATAGTCTTTTTTACTAGAAGCTGAACCCGCTTCAGTCATATTTGCGCCTATCGAGCACCCACTTCTTATTAATTGATCTGCTATAATCCAATATGCTCTATCGCGAGGCAAAGTTTTTGTAAATCTGATTACTTCAACCGCAAACCTTAGTGCTCTTTTTACAAATTCTTCATTTCTTGCCATAAGATATTAGATTTAATTTATTAATTATAATTTATTGTAATAAATTCCCTACTCCTGCTAATAACAAATTCCTTAGAAATCTTCCTACAAAAACATATATAAAAAATCTTGTTGGAGAATATGAAAATAATCCTGCGACAAGCCCTATTGCGTCAAATACCGGATTTGGAATCATTGAAAAAAGAATTATAAAAAATGCACCATATTTATGAAATGTTTCTTTGAAAATGCTATACCAAAAAGATTTTTTCTTAAGAAGAACTTCTTTACCAGAGCGTCCCAAGATGTAAGCTACGAAATCTCCCACTGCAGAGCCTAGAGCTGCTACTAAAGCTACTAAAACCGGATTATAAAGAAATCCTCCAGCCACAACAGTAGCTATACCGGGGGCAGGCAGAAAAAGAGTAATTGAGGAAAATAAATTAATAAAAAATATTCCTAAAAGCCCAAATTGCCCAAATTGAGTCAATTGATCACGGAAATAGAAGGAAATTAAAATCAATCCTAAGGAAGCTAAGAATAATATGATATAGTTTCTTTTTAAATGTTTATCCTTGGGCATTAAACTAAGTTTACAATTTCAAATGTTAAATATCCAATCTCAAATGTCCAGTTATTTTTTTATTGGTTTATTAGTAGCATTTGCAGTATTTCCAGCTTTGAGCTGGGCGAGCTTCCACATAAATAAAGCTCCTTTATTATCTGCCTTGCTATCTACAGTAAAGCTAAAAGCTTTTTCAAGAAGAGCTCTAGGATAGGTTTTGGCTAACTTTATATAAAGTCCTCTATGTTTATAATCATCCAGTTCTTCTGCCAGATGAATTCCATACGCCTGAAATTCACGGGAAATATGCTTATCTTCTTTCGGATCATACTTTTCGAGGATCTTACCAATTTTTTTCATGTAACTACATACTAAATTAATGCTAGATAAACAACAACATACAAAATGGCGAAGTTATTTTGTATTAAATTGATTCTGGGAGGACTCTATCCCCTTCTCAAGTGCCATCTGGAGCGCTTTTGAACCTCTTTTTATCATAACTCTTGCTTTAGAAGCTTCGTTTCCTCTAAATCCTTTTAAAACTAATTCGTTACTTTTTATTCTGAATTTGGGCTTCTCTGCTTTATTATTTGCTAATCCTATGCCCATTCTAAATCTATAAAACTTATCAGATTTTAGAGCATCAATTATTGATTCTACACCGTGATGACCTGCTCCGCTGCCTCCGGATCTGATTTTCATAGCTCCTAAAGGCAAATCAAATTCATCATGGATTATCCAGATGTCCTTAGGTTTTATTTTATAAAAATTAGAAATCAAAGAAACAGCCATTCCCGAATTATTCATATAAGTTAGAGGTTTTGCCAAAATTACTTTTTCAAGTTTACCTATTTTTGGTTGATATTCAAAAATATAAATTTCACTTTTTAATTTATCATTCTTATCCCAATTGGACTTACTAACAGGCTCTAAATCCTTCAGTAAGTGATCTATCACTAAAAAACCTATGTTATGTCTGGTGGATTCATATTTTGACCCCGGATTACCGAGCCCTACTATTAATTTCATATTCTATGCTTTAGATATCAAATTCTAGCTTCTAATTAAACTAATTGCTAGTTACCAATAGCTAATAACTGATGGGATTATAACATGAATTATCTATAATTTGCTCTAACTTGAAATAAGGGATATAAGAAAAGAAATCCTAAAATAAATGAAGGGGAAAAAGATAAAAGAGCTGATAAAATAAATAAAATTTGACTCCAAAGAATTAGCCTCCATCCGCTTCTCTTTCTTTTCCTAAGAGGTCTAAATGCTAAAATCATAAAAATACCTTGTATTACTCCTAGAATGTTTACTATCATAAGTTTTTGAAATATGGTTGCACCACTACTACCTCCTAAAGCATTTAAGAATGGGGTACCTAATAGATCGACCACAGAAGAAAACGTAATTATTATTCCGGCTATGATAGCTATAAAAGGCAAAACTTTTACTACATAATCCTGAATTTCATCTCCAAAGCGGGGAAGCTTTGAGTAAAAAGAATCAAGCCAATCTATAATTTTCATTTATATATTAATATTATAGAAGATTTTTCCTTTTTTCAACGCGTCCCGCGAAGCTCTACTCGGCCTTCGTAGCCACTTCTGCGAAGGAGGCGCGAAGTGGGATTAAATCGAAACTAAAATAATGCTTTTTGTACTTCAGGATTTTTAATCATTTCTTCATCCGATTCTATTTTTACTATGCCATATTCTCCGTCAAAGCCCGGTTTTATATAAATATCACCACTTCTAACCTTAGAAATTCCCGCTGCGATTTCTTTAGAATATTTACTTTCAATTTTGTCCGTAGAAACTTTTAGCAGAATTTCAAATTCGGAACCAAAACTTTTTATCATCTCCTCATACATATTTTTAACTTTTTGACTTGCTACTCCCATACCTAAAACCTGGGCAATTATTTCGTTTAACGGAACCAGCTTCGCGTATGGCGGGTGATTTTTCTCCGGATCCATTATCCATTTAACTCCGCTTTTCCCAGTTTTTTCGATCATCCACTCTTTTCTATTTGCTAAATCCTCTATTCTTTGCATCACGCCTACCGTGAGATTTTTCTTGCACACCGGACAAATGACACCGCTTTTCTTCATTTCCTTTGGTGAAAAACTTACTCCACAATTCCTGTGACCTGTATAGTGATATTTGCCCTCTTCCGGATAGAATTCTATGGTGTAACCAATCTTCAATTTAGCTTCTTTGTGCCTCATTATTGCCAATCTAATATCATCATAAGTAAATTTCGTCATTTGAGATTTGTCATTTGATATTTCGGTTTTTGGTACAAAAACCGTGGCTTCTCTTCCCATTTTCATAGGACTATGCGAATCTGAATTACTAAGAATTGACCTATTTTTTAATTCATCAATTCTCCAGTTCATAACAGGGTCACTTGAGAGTCCTGTTTCCACACCATAAATATATTTAGAATAATCCCCAAAACACTCCTCAATTGAGTCAAAACCCGACATGGAACCATAAAGAGCAAACCAAGGAGTCCAGACGTGACATGGAATCAGAAAACTCCTCTCGTCTATTCCCATCATTATTTCAATTAAGTTAGGAGGGGTAAGTCCCATAATAGGCCTTCCATCTGAGGCTAAATTTACCCCTCGCTTAACTAACTCTTTATTTACTTTTTCAGCTACTTCTATACTTGGGACAAACAATAGAGTATGAATTCTTCTAACTTTATCTCCCTTTTTATAAATACTCGAAACTTCAACTGAAAGAATAAATTTAGGGTCATTTTCCTGCTTTTCACCTTTCAGCTCATATACACCTTCCCCTGCCTCTTCTAACTCATTTTTTATTTCCCTAATCCATAATGGATGAGTCCAGTCAGTAGTGGCAGTAAGCATTATTCCTTTTTTCTTAGCGTAAGCGCGGATCGTGGGAATAGTCATGTCCCTAGAAACAGCTCTTGAGTATTTTGAATGAAAATGCAAATCCGCTATAATTTCCATATTAATAATTTAGTCCACCGATAATTGCTCTGTAATCCGTATTCTAATAGAATTGAACTCCGATTAAATCGAAGTTAAAAGGCGAACAGTAAGACATGGTGGAAAAATCCGCTATAATTTCCATTTGCTCATTTTAACACCGGGATTAAACCTTGACAATGAAAATTAATGAGCGCAATAATAAACTTGTATTTATCTTTAATGGCTATATCACGCGCTGAAATTGAACCAGCAGGCAGTCAACCCCCTCCTGTAAACGGAGAAGATTTAGCACAATATAATTCATCTGAAAATCATTTAATAAAACTTGGAGAAACTGTTCTTTTTTCTGATAGTAATTCTATTCTTTCCAAAATAATCCGAGATGCAGGTGATAATTCTAGCTTAACAAAACCAGAACAACCATATTCATTTACCAATCAATCCGAACCTGATCGTGACGTAATTTATCCTCCCGGATTTAAAGAAGAACACACTGTTTGGGGAAATTAAAAATTATTTATTTGCACCCTGGATATTATACATTTCAATTAATTCTTCTACGCTTGTGGCACCTGCCTGCCGGCAGGCAGGTCCTCAGCTATTTTTTCTTAACAAATTGATTGTTAAACATTTTTTTAATTTCATCCACTGATGTTGATTCTTCCGCAGTCTTATCTTCTCTGAACTTAACAAGCCTTGGAAATCTGAGAGCGTATCCTGGTTCATTTTCAGTTTTACCAGCAGCAGTGTTATGAGTTTTTTTAGTTGACCCAGGCAAACTTCAGGATTATATATACAATATTTTTTTATTAAACACTCCAAATTAAATTTAATATTGTAAAACAAACAATATAACTCTACTATAATATTAATGCACTACAATTCAGCTACATTTTATATATTAGGCTCTCTTGGTTTAAGTATTACTTTTCTTCTTTTTTGTATCTTAATCTATCCTATGGATACATTAAAACTGGGTTTTTTAATAGGAATTATTGGATTTTTACCAGTTCTTTTTTATTTCTTAATGCGGAAAAAAATGACTAGAAAAAATAAAAAATATAAAAAGAGTGAAGCAGGAAAATTTTTTGCTTTAACTTCATTTTTATATTTCTTTTTTATTTCAACAATTAGTTTTTTAAAAATTGATGAATCCACTACATTCAAAACTATATTTACACCACTCTTAAATGGAGCAGTAATTTCATTTTTCTTTTTACTAGGTATATTGATTTTTATTAATGTGTATATTTTCAAACAACCTCTTCATTATCATAAAAATAAATATGAAAAGAGGCTAGCTGAAAAAAGAGCTGAAGAATACTTTAAAAGAATTCAGATAAGACCATCTATATTAATCTTACTCTTTTTTACTCTTTTAGCATTCTTAA
>Ga0066639_10002651_pt1 | contig 15588 bp, 14 predicted proteins | sample CryGeyCG2114_010_2_FD_59504 | JGI IMG/M metagenome (GOLD analysis project Ga0066639, IMG submission 59504) | Groundwater microbial communities from aquifer - Crystal Geyser CG10_big_fil_rev_8/21/14_0.10 | ecosystem: Environmental > Aquatic > Deep subsurface > Groundwater | place: USA: Utah...
AGGAGATTCGTCCCTAGTACGAGAGGACTGGGATGAGGGAATCCCTGGTGTGCCAGTTGTAGACACTGTCTGCATCGCTGGGTAACTAGATTCCCAACGGATAACCGCTGAAAGCATCTAAGTGGGAAGCCGCCTCCAAGATAAGATATCGTCTTATGCATAGCATAAGAATTCTCAAGTAATAATTTTCAATTTTCAATGAATTTTCAATTATTTAATTTTTAAATATTTATTTTTTGGATTTCATAAGAAATTTGTAATTTGAAATTTGAAATTCTCATGCTGTGCATGAGTGACACCCCTTGTAGAACACGAGGTTGATAGGTGGGCAGTGTAAGATGAGTAATCATTTCAGCTTACCCATACTAATGGTGGAAAAAGTAGTTTTTAATAAAAAAAGACGCTTGTATTCTCTTCACATTTAAGGAGCTAACGAAGTTAGCGACGAAACCCACCGATAATTGCTCTTTGAGCCGTGTTCGAATAGAACTGAACTCCGATTTAATCGGAGTGAAAAGGCGAAAAGTAAAATATGGCGGGTAAGGAACTTTAATAAGTTTGTACTAAGGATCTCGGTCTTTAGAGCGTAGTGGCACTACCTCTTACCATTCCGACCCCCGAAAAATCTTACTTCAGCTTCCGCTGAAGAGCGATCTACGGGGCAGGCAGAGTAGTAAAGCACGTAAGTCTAGCACGTTAAAATTTGAGAGCAGGAGCCTTTTGGTGACTGGAGCGATATGGAACCACCTCTTACCATTCCGAACAGAGAAGTGAAACATTTCAGCGCTCACGATACTGGGGCAGGATCCCTGGGACAATAGGTCGTCGCCAGAGGACTTTTTCTCTCAAATTTACTAATATCTTTATGCCGTCCTGCCCCGCATTAATTACTCTTTGAGCCGTGTTCGAATAGAACTGAACTCCGATTTAATCGGGGTGAAAAGGCGAAAAGTAAAAATATGCTGGGAGATCGTTAGTACAAGTTGGCAAAGTGTTCAGCTGAACTAAGGAAAACAAAACCACTCATTTTGAGTGGTTTTTTGTTGACTTTTTAGACTTATAGTGATAATATTCCGATCTATGGAAAGAGATAGACACGATAAAGACATAGAAGCTTTTGCCGAAATCAATAATATATTTACTAAAATCCTGTTGCAGGGAGAGAATATTAGATACCTTGAGCAAGATAAATATGCATCTCAGCTGGAAAGTTTAGCTTCAGATATCGGTTATCAAGAACCGATTGAAATGTATCGTTATAATTCACCAAGCATTACAAGAGGTGAAGATGGAATCTTGAGAGTAGATAGAATTGATTATTCACCATTTGGCTCAAGTTATAACGCATATAGATTAGAAGTTGTTGGTTCTAGGTTAAGAATAGGTCAAGATGAAGGTGATTTACCATTTTCGGAAATAGATAAAGAAAGAGAGTTATTTGGGGAAAATTATTGGAAAAACCCAAGCGATAGTTATTTGGCGTATGTGTTGAATAGAAATGCTGAAAGATCTGAGAGAGTTCCGCTGTTCAATTTTAATAAAAATGACATAAACGATCATTTGTTTGTGGAGAAGATGATTGATTATGTTCAATTTGAATTAGCTAGGAGAGTAGCAAGCGAAAATAATGTTATGTATTATGGAGAAATAGAGAACATAGAGAGTCTACCTGATAGAATTACAGCTTTTGCTGAAACGTGCAGGAGAAATCCTAAGTCAATGGAAAGTGCAGAATTTGAGCTTCCTAGAGAAACTTCTAAAAATGAAATAATTGAATTACTTGGCAGACAAGGTTTAGTAAGTAAAAGTAAGAAATTAATAGCAAAAGTTAGCAAGGGTAGAGCGATAAAATTACAAAGTGGACTGAGTCTAAAATCAGAAAAAATGTATAAAACGAGAACTTGGTCACTTATATTTAATAGTTAAAATGGGTGGTTTTTTTGACTTCGCATCTTTATTGTAAAAGTATAATGTAATACAATTACAAGACGTGGAAAAACTCACTAAAATTATAGCTACCATTGGCCCGTCCTCAGATAGTCCTGAAAAGATCGAGGAATTAATTAATCTCGGAGTAAACATTTTTAGATTTAATTTCAAACATTCTGATCCGGCGTGGCATAAAGAAAGAGTAGAGCGAGTTAAGGAGATCAGTAAAAGATTAGGTAAAAATACTGCTACTCTTATTGATCTTCAGGGACCTGAAATCCGAGCATATTTAGCTACAGATAAGCTTGAGTTAAAAAAGGATGATGAAATTTTAGTATCAAAAAGTGCTGATTTAAACTCTAAAAATTCTCTATATTTTAAACCTTTGGAAGTAGCGGATGCACTGCAAAATGGACAAAGGCTAGTAGCTGATGATGGGAATTTTCTTTTTACAGTAATAAAAAAAGAAAATAGTATTTATCTAAAGTCAGAATCAGAAGGAATTTTACTTAATAAAAAAACTATAAATATCAGAAATTTGGAAATTAATTTCCCGGTTTTAACCGAGAATGATGAGATTGGGATAAAATTAGCAAAAGAACTTGATATAGATTTTATTGCTCTTTCTTTTGTTAGAAGTGCAGATGATGTAGAAAAACTAAGGGTAAAGCTTAAAGAGCTGGATTCAAATGCCAAAATCATTTCAAAAATAGAAACATTCAAGGCAATCCAGAATATAGATGAAATTATTTTAGCTTCAGATGCAGTCATGATAGCTAGGGGAGATATGGGGGTTGAGCTTTCTCTTGAGGAAGTTCCTTATTTTCAGAAAGAAATAATTAAAAAGTGTGTTAAGAATGGAGTTCCTGTGGTTACTGCTACCCAAATGCTTGAAACCATGACTAATAGTAAAATGCCTACCAGGGCTGAAGTTTCAGATGTATCAAATGCAGTTTTTGATTTTACCGACGCTGTAATGCTCTCTGGGGAAACGGCTATGGGTGCACATCCTGCAGATGTAGTAAAACTTATGGTTAGGGTGGTTAAATTCTCAGAAGAAAAAAATAAAATTCATGACATCAGAGACCTTATTGATTATAGGTTGGCAAGTATTTCAGAAATGGTATGTGATAGTGCATTTAATCTTTATAAGTCCCTAAAAAATAAAGACCAAGAGATAAAAGGTTTTATCGTTTTTACGCATAGCGGTAAGTCAGCAAGAATAATCTCAAGATACAGAATGCATACCCCAATCTATGCTTTTTGTCCTAATGATGAAGTTGCGAGAAGTTTAGGTATAAATTATGGTGTTACATCTATTATTCAGGAAAAAATAAAGACAGAGGATGAGGTAGTAAAAGAAGAAATACAGGATGCAATTAGAATTCTTAAGGAAAAAAACATATGTATTCCGGGAGATACATTCGTAGTGCTTCATGGTGATTATTGGACATCTGATCAGGGGGCCTCAACTATTCGAATAATTTCAGCTAATTAGAATTGGAATTATTATGTGTAGAAAATACTACAGTTGATCTACCTCTTGCATTATAGACCTATAGTTGGTATAATTCCCAGTCATGATAGATAAAAATGAGCAAACTATTTTTTCTGAAGTATCTAAAGCTAGACTTAAGGAAAAAAAGATAATTTTAGATAAAGCTTTAGGAGGTCATTTTCCTGAAGATCTACATAAAAAACGAGTACGAATGGTGGAGAATAAAGCATTAGCCATTTCTACACTAGTAAACATCGTTACCATATCCACTTTGGTTGTTTTTGTAATTGGAGGTAATCATAGTTCACTTGGTGTTGGAGGAAGTCCGAATTATAGATCATCTTTAAATACAGATTCCTCAACCATAATAAGCTCTACCGAAGAAAAAGAAAATTTAAGTCCTATAAAATATGGATTCAATACTCATGTTCATGCCGTACTTGATTCTCCCCAGGATAATATGACACTAGATACTTTTAAAAAAGGAGTTGATATTTTAGCCTCCAATAATCTGGATATAATAAGAATCGACATAAGAGCAAATGAAATAACAAATAAAGGATTTAATTTGAATGAGGTAAATTTTAATAATAATATTCAAGTCTACGATGAAGCCATAAGATATGCAAAGGAAAAGGGGCTTAATGTTTTTTTGGTAACAAATGTACCGGAATTTGCTAGCACTTATTCCCATTCTAATTATCAAAAAATTACAGCAGATTTCTATACAAAATTAATTTTGAGATATAATGAGCAATTAGGCGAGGAAGATGTGATTCAAATATTTAATGAACCAAATAAGCATTCGTACAGGGATCATTCTGAATTGAGCATACCGCTAGATTCTAGATATCTTCGAGAATTATCAAAAACAATTGAAACTGCAAGCAAATCAATTAAAAGTGTAAATAAAAAAGTTATAGTTACCTCGAATTTTAGTCATTGGATAGGAAGAAATGAGGAGTTAACTGTATTTGGACCAGCATTTTTCGATGAAATAAAAGGAATTGATGCTATTTCTCTTAATCTTTTTCCTGATGATAAAGCTGATGAGATTGCAAGACTTCCTGAGTACATAAAGTTCTTTTCTGAAAGATATAAAAAGCCGGTTTATTTGGCAGAAATTGGGCTTCCAACACTAGTTTTTAGTCAATATGATCAGGGAAATTCTCTAAGTAATTCAATTAACGCTCTACAGAATGGAGAAGTTAGGCCGGCAGGAATAATAATCCACGAGCTTTTTGATGTTACGTCGTCTTGGAAAGAGGCTGAAAAAACATTTGGAATTTATTATAGTAACGGAACACCTAAGCAGTCTGCTTTTCCGGTTATAAACGCAATGCTTGATGAGAATAAAAATTAAGCAATAAACGTTAATTACTTGGACAAACCAAGCGTATGGTTTTTCGTTGACTTCTAAGGCTTATAGTGCTATTATTTGTGGCTATGAATGAAACTATTAGTTACCTGCCTGAGCAGGCACAAAGATCTGAAATTTTGAATAGGCAATATAAATATTTAGTTGTTGATCCGTACTCCGTAAATGTAAAAACTCCGGAATCAGATTCTAGAGGTAATCGTCCTGACCAATTTGGTGAGGTTAGATTGTCTTCATATTCAGCATTTGTAATTAATACTGCATACAATTTGTGGCTGGAAGGAAACATTGAAAACATAATTTTATTTAGCGATTCGTCATTTGGTGATAAGAAGTTAAGTACAGCTGATTTGATGAAGGAATTTTTGATGAGGAAAAGGAAAGATGGTAGAAATAGTGTTTCTGAGGAGAATATTATAGTTTTTGACGATCCCGATCTCAATCAAACAGCAACCCAACTTAGAAAACTAAAAGAAGAGGGACTTGAAGATGAGGAGCTATTATATTTAAGTATGGATTACCATATAGATAGGATAAATTATCATGCAAAAGGGTATGGAGTAAATGTGAAAGTTATTTCTGCGGAAGAAACATGGAATTCTCTAAATCATGAGTTTAATTTAGAACGGTTTAGAGAAGTTATGCCACTTGAGCAAGCTAAGCGTAAAGAGTTTCCTAGGAAAATTGAAGCATTTTTTGACAGAAAAGGTAGATTGCCAATAATATTAAAAAAAGCTGGTCAGGGTGCAGTAGTAGATATTGAAAAAGAAGGAGAGAGAGTGCCGGGTCAGCCAAGAAGACTAAAACATATAATTATCGAGGGAAATAAACAATTAGAGAGATTCGATTTGGAATAATTAATTTACCACGTTATTCGTCAAAAATAATTCAATTTAAAGAAAGCATTTTTTTATAATTTTTCAACAATGCCCGTAAATTTATATGTTTCGTGGTGTTTCGAGCCTGTTATGCCAATTTTATAATGAAAATGAATCTTATTTTTGATTAGCTAGCATTCTTATTTATAAATTAAATTAATATTAGTTTATCTGTAAAGATAGAAAAATTGTGATTAATCAAATTGACTTCGAATAAAATCGCATATATAATCCCTCAACTTATGGAAACTGATGACAGATTTAAAGTTAATGAATATATAGATCAGGCAGAGCATGGTTTTGTTTCCTCAGAGCATAGTTTGTCTTTTTCTAATGAATTATCAGGCTCTAGCGAAGGTAAAAGCTCAAAAGATGAGGTTATCGAAGATGTTCGCGGTACACTTGATGACCCAACACCCCATTTTGACGTATTTAATTCTGATTATGAAGAAAAAGAAAGAGAACAACGCGGTATAGATTCACTGTCTGTAATTATTCCTGCATTAAATGAAGAACACTATGCACCTAAATTGCTAAGCTCTTTAGTTAAGCAAGAATTCAGGGGTGATCTTCAGGTCATAGTTGTTGATGGACAGTCAGAAGATAATACGATTAAAGCTGCTATGGAATATGAGAATAAATTAGATTTGAAAGTAATTTCCTCAGAAAGGGATATCGGAAAGCAGAGAAACGAAGGAGCTAAGGTAGCAAAACATCCCCATCTATTATTTTTAGATGCAGATGTAATTATGCCTAGGAATATGCTTAATCGTTTTACTTCAAAAATTAATCCAAATCAGAGAATCGTAGATACGGTAGTAATCGTTCCGCACCCATTAAAATTCGTTGATACAGTTGGCGGAATGTATGGTAATTTGGTTCTAGGCTTAATTAATAAATTTGAACCGGCCATGACGGGACAATTCTTGCTAACAACTCAAGAAAATCATCAGAAAGTCGGAGGATTTGCCGAGGGAACAATTATCGGAGAGGATTTAGATTATGTGCTTCGTTCTTCAGCCGATGGAGCAAAAACCCATAAGCATATGTTTGATTATGTGTTTAGCTCAACCAGGAGAGGAGATCTTATGGGAAGAGCTAGTTTTATTTCATCTTGGGCAAAAGCGTACTTTTATGTAAGGCGACATGGCCCAATTTATGAGAATTTTAATTATCCTTTTGGGAATTATAAAAAATAGTAATTAAATATCTGAAGCGAGATTATGCCTAAGATTAATACAAAGTAGGGCATAGGAACAGGTCCTATCCATCTGTGCCAGCTTACATGTCTGGAATTAAATCTTTTAATGCCGTAATTAGGATTTAAAATAAACCATAAAAAGTCTTCAGCTAGAGTTATTAGCAAAAGCATAGTTAAAATTGTTATTTCTAGCTTCAAATTCCAAGATATTCCTATAAAAAAAGGTAGATGAAGAAACGTAAAAAGAGCTAAAAAAGCCCAAAAATGATAACCGGTGAATGGATGGTTTCCGAGAATTAGCCTAGTCCAATTATTTTTTATTCTCCATGTTGGCAGATTCTTAGCTCCTCCATCTTTTCCCTCTATCTGGATTTCTAATTTGGCAATAATAAAAGCAGAAATAAGAACGAATAAAATAATTGTCGGTGACATATTTTGCTATTGTACCAAAACAAATAAACTTTTTTATCTATATAAAACAATGTTAAAGCTATTTAGACCTGTAACTAATTACTATTTACATTTATTTACTTTTAAAATGTGTCCTGAAGTAATTTTTAGCTATGATCTTGTTAAACACTAGGATCAATGATATACTCTAGTGAATCTATGAAAGGAAATATACATAATGGCAAAAGCAACTTCGATGGCCGAACTGATGGCCAAAGCCGCACCTTCGATAAAATCATTTAAAAAAGGCGAAAAAGTAACAGGAAAAATCACCAAACTTACCAAAAATGAAATTCTAGTAGATATTGGAGCTAAAACCGAGGCAGTTGTCCTTGAAAAGGACAGAGCAATTCTAAATACGATTTTAGGATCATTAAAAACAGGCGATGTTGTTGAGGTTTCTGTTCTTAATCCTGAATCAGATCAGGGAAATCCTGTGGTATCTTTAAGAAGGTTTGTTGATGAAAGAGTTTGGGGTGGTTTGGAAAAGCTAAGAGATGAAAAAAAGTTAATTGAAGTTATTATACAGGAGCATACAAAAGGTGGATTTTTGGTAATTACAAAAGACGGTTTTTCCGGATTTTTACCTAATTCTCAAATGATTTTAAATGATACACCTTCAAGCTTTATTGGAAAAACCATAGGAGCGGTAATTTTGGAGATTAACCGCTCGCTTCATAAAGTAATTTTTTCTCAAAAAGCAGCTACAACTGATGCTGATTTCTCAAAATCCGTAACGGACGTAAAAGTAGGCGAAGTAGTAGATGCTGTTGTTTCCAACACTACGACTTTTGGTGTTTTTGTGTCAATTAAAAGTTCAGGTGATTCAGGACACGGCGCAGAGGGATTTATTCATCTTTCAGAGTTATCCTGGGACAGAATTGAGTCTGCCGAACGGTTTTATAAACCAGGCGAGAAAATAAAAGCTCAGGTTATAAGTATAGATAAGGAAGGGAAGAGGGTAAATTTATCTGTGAAAAAATTGAGCATTGATCCTTTTGAGGAGCTGTCTAGGGAATTTGAATTAGATAAAAAAATTAAAGGACAGGTAAAACAGGTGGGCTCAGTGGGTGTTATAGTTGATTTAGGAGAAGTGGAAGGACTGATTAAGAAAGATAAGATTCCTCCAAGTACAAAATACAGTGTAGGAGAAAATATTGAAGCTATAGTTTCTGAGATTGACGTAAAAAGACATAGGATTATTTTACTACCTGCATTAAAAGAGAAACCATTGGGATATCGATAACTCGTTAACCAGTTAATATATTAACGAGTTAATAAGTTTATGAAATTATCAACATCTTATGTCTGCTCCGAATGTGGCTATGATTCCCCGGCCTTTATGGGTAAATGTCCTGAATGCGGAACTTGGAATTCCCTTCGTGAAATAAAAGTGGCAAACTCCAATTTGACTGAAAAAAGAGGCAGATTATCTACTGCCAGTGTTAATTCTAGCCCCAAAAAACTAAGCGAAATAAAATTTGAAAAAAAAGATAGATTTGAAACTGGTTTTTCAGAGATGGATGGCGTGCTTGGGGGAGGAATAGTTACGGGATCCGTAATCCTTTTAGCAGGAGACCCCGGCATAGGAAAATCTACACTCCTTTTACAATTGGCATTAAGTATTTCGAAAAAAAGAGGAGAAGTATTGTATATTTCAGGCGAAGAATCAGAACAGCAGATAAAGCTTCGTGCACTTAGGCTAAGCCCAGGGCAGGCAAAACTTAAGGGAGAAGATGGTTTACTTTTAGTTTCTTTAAATAACTCTGATGCCGCAGTAGATATTATTTCCACAACAAAACCACAGCTTGTAATTATTGATTCCATTCAAACCATGGAATCAGAGAATCTTACTGGACTCTCCGGTTCAGTAGGTCAAGTTAGATATGCTGCAATGGAATTTATTAAAACTGCTAAAAGTTTAAATATTCCTGTGATTTTAGTAGGGCATGTGACTAAGGAGGGTATGGTAGCAGGGCCCATGGTTCTTTCACATATGGTAGACACTGTTCTATTTTTGGAGGGGGAAAAGTTTACCAGGGTTAGAATTCTAAGGAGTCTTAAGAATAGATTTGGGCCAGTTGACGAGGTGGGAGTTTTTAATATGGACGAGGAGGGTCTTACTGAGGTTAAAAATCCCGAGCAAGTCTTTTTAACTATTGGAAAAGAATCAGCTTCGGGAAGTGTTTTAACTGCTACACTTGAGGGTTCTCGGGCATTTATGGTTGAGATTCAGGCGCTAGCAATATTTTCTAAATTTCCTATTCCCAGAAGGGTTGCTACCGGAATTGATTCAAAACGCTTAGAGCTACTAATCGCGGTTTTACAAAAACACGGCAAAATTCCTACAGACTCTATGGATATTTATGTAAATGTTGCTGGCGGAATGAAACTATCTGATCCGGCAGCAGATCTTGGAATTTGCCTAGCTATTTTTTCAAGCATAAAAAATGTGCCTGTAAATAAAATGGTAGGGATTGCCGAGGTGGGTTTACTTGGAGAACTTCGTCCAGCTCTTGAGTTTAATAAGAGAGCAAAGGAAGCTAAAAAACTTGGTTTTAATAACATCCTTGGAACTGATAAATTTAGATCATTAAATGAAGTAATAAATTATATTAGTAAATAGATAATATATTATGATATATTAAAGTCGGTTTAAATAAATATGGCAAAAAAAGCAGAAAATACAAAGAAGGAAATAAAACCAAAAAAAGCAGAAAGTGAGTTAAGGAAACACAGTGATAGTGAAGGTAGGGGTTTAACTGTGCCTGATCTTCCTGCAAAATTAGTTCAAAGCCTGGCGGATGAAGTAGCTAAAACAGTAATAAGCAGACTTCCGAATATTCCAAGACGTGCTCCCAGAACTAAAAAACAAAAGAAAATAGAAAACGCAGTGTATTTGGATACGTCTGCCATAATTGATGGGAGAGTATTTGATGTAATTAACCTAGGAGTACTTACCGGAAATGTTATGATTCCGGAAAGTATTCTTTTAGAGCTGAAGCATATCGCTGATTCGCAGGATTTAGTAAAAAGAGAGAGAGGCAGGAAAGGACTTGCGCTTCTTGATAGATTGAAAAAGTCTAAAAATATAAAGGTAATTCATCTACCCGAAAAAGAAAGCAATATTTCTCCACGTGAAGTGGATGATAAATTAATTGAAATTGCCAGATTAAATAAGGGAAGGCTCATAACCTGCGATTATAATTTAGAAAAAAAAGCCAGTATTTCCGGCGTAATGGCAATAAATATCAATACACTTGCTAATCAGTTAAAAATTAAAGCAGTCCCAGGAGAAGCGCTTCATATTAAGGTTCTTCATGTAGGTAAAGATACAACCCAGGGAGTAGGTTATCTGGATGACGGTACTATGCTGGTGGTTGAGCATGCAAGTAGTGAAGTGGGAAAGGAAATAGACGTGATAGTGTCTAGGGTAATTCAGACTTCGGCTGGAAGAATTTTATTTTCTAAAAAGATTTAAACCCCTAAATAGATATTTATTTTATCTCCTCTTGCTTTAAGGAGACCGGATTCTATTTTAATTTCTCTTTGATTCATTTCATCGTGAATTATAATTTTCTTTTTAATAAGTGAGATAAAATTTTCATGCATTGGAAGTACGTCAAATATCCCTAATTCGTTATATGAAGTGAGGGCATTTGCTTCACCATCAAAGTGAATTTTTCCTCGATCTTTTATATTTACATGTAATTTTACTTTCATTTAACTTTTTTCTATTTCGTTAAGTCCTCCTACGAAAAGGAATTTATCTTCATCTACGGAATCAAATTTACCATCAAGAATTTGTCTGATGTCATTAATTACCGTTTTTACCGGAACATATTTTCCAGGTCTGCCTGTCTGATTTTCAGCTACGAAAAAGCTTTGTGTCATATAATTTTTAAGCTTTTTTGATCTTTCAAAGGTTAGTCTATCTTTAACGGAAAGCTCAGAAGTTCCAATGAGAGAAACTATTCTCTCCAGAGTAACAGATTCCTTGAGTAGCGCTTGGGCGGCGATGGCTGTCCTGTAGTGGTCTTCTCCTACTATGTTTGGGGTAAGATTTGCTGAAGTAGATTCAAGTATATCGATTGCGGGAATTCTTCCTTCCTGATAAACCTGACGGGAAAGGATGATGGTTGAATCTAAATAGGGAAATATGGACTGAACTCCTTGATCAAGGATATCGTCATTTGGGATATAAATAGCTTCAATAGTTGTTATAGCTGATCTTTTAGTTGAAGTAAGTCTTTCGTGAAAACTACCCATTTCCGAGGCTAAAGTAGCTTGATAACCATCTTCTGATGGAATAGTATTCATAAGCATAGAAAGTTCATTTCCGGCGAGAGCAAATCTAAAAATGTTATCTATAAAGAATAATACTTCGCGATCGGATTTATCTCTAAAATACTCAGCAATAGTAGCTGCAGTAAAAGCAGTTCTGAATCTGACTGCAGGATTATCTCCCATGGTTCCAAAAATTAAGCTTACAAAGGGAAGTGTTTTTTGATCTAGGAGTGTTTCGTAAAGTTCCTGTCCCTCCCTGGAGCGTTCGCCTACACCCGCAAAAACTACACTTCTTTTCGTGGATAAATTTACAATGTTGTGAATTATTTCAGTAAGAAGGATGGTTTTCCCTACCCCTGCACCACCGAAAAGTCCAATTTTATCTCCTTTTACGATTGGTGAAAAAAAGTCTAAAGCCTTAATTCCGGTTTCTAAGAGTTCTTTATGAGTAGTAATGGTACTGTATTCTAGTCTTTCCGAATATATCGGCATTCTTTGCTTGGCCTTTACAGGTCCCTTATTATCAATAGGATCGCCGAAAATATTTAAAATTCTACCCAGCACTTCTTCTCCTACCGGAACTTGAATTGGAAGCTTCGTATTTAATACTGTTTGACCTCTAAAAAGTTTATCTGTAGGTTGAAACGCCAGGCAATAAAAAGTAGATTCTGAAGCTGAAATCATAACCTCCATTTTATAATTTGGATCATCCTTAAGAACCAAAATGTCTCTGGCGGAAGGAGAATTTTCCGGTCTGAATTCAACTGTTACTATTTGACCTTCGATTGCAATTATTTTTCCTTCTATTCCTTTCATATTAAATTTTCCCCCAAAGAGCACGGCTAGAAAAAGTTTCAAGCTGCTTTTTGTTTAAATGCCTATGAGATGTGATATTTTTTTCATTTGTTACTATATTTAGTTTTTTTAAGATATTCTCAGAGGCATTATCTAGAGTCGTAAGACGAGATGCGATTTTGGCAAGTTGTGATTCCTGCATGGTTTGCTCAAATATTGACGCAAAAATTTGTTTTTCGAAGAACTCCAAAATCTTTTCAAGAGATGGCTCAAAAACATATTTGATAGATTCCTGGCTGGATTTCTTATTGGAATATGCGTTACCCGAGATATCGGAGAATGTTGCTTCTTGTGTTACCAGATTATGGAATCTTCCATAGAATATAATTACTTTTTCATATGAAATTATAAAATTTAAAATATTCCTTAAGAGATTTTCATCGACGCTCTGATCCGGAAAGTCAAAATAGAAATATTTATCTTTAATTTTTGTTTGTTGCCACATATAAAGTCCTAGTTTACCAATTATTGCTTTATCTGTATTTACTTCTTTGGAATTTTCTAAAAATAAATCAAACGTTCTTCTTACCAAATTACCATAAAGCCCGGTATTTGCGCTAACTAATAAATAAAGGGTTTTTCCATTTTTTTGAAGAAATGTTAAGTCTTTAATTGATTTTGCACCTCTTTTTTTTACTATATTATCCATCTCTTTCTTGTAAGACTCTAGGACTTCGCTAAAAATTATGCTTATTTCGTCTATAAAGCTTCGGTTTGTTAACACTAATTCGCGTGAATGCACGATTCTACTTGCAGCTATCTCCTCATAAGCTTTTACCATATTATTTAGGCCTTCTAGATTTTCTATTTCTGACTCAAGGATTTTTTTTGTAATCATTGTTTTAATGTTGGGAAAAATTTATCAATATTTTGCTGGACCATTTGGAGAAGTTCATTAAAGCTTTGTGCAGTTCCTATGGAGGTGTCCACATATTTTCTGTAGGTTTCGTCCATGGAGTATAGATTTAAAAGTCTATTTCTATAATCCATAATTTTAACAGAGTCAGTTTCCTTAAGATTTCCGCTCCAAGCTAAAGTGAGGAAAAGCGCCTGAACATTTCCGGGGATCACATTTTCAGGATCCTGCTCAAAAATGGTAAGAAGTCTGTTTCCTGTATCTAGTGTCACTTTTATTGAGTCTGTGAGCTCAGCTCCGAAATGAGAATAGTTTCTCATCTTTTCAAAAAGTGTCATAAAGCTGAGCAGCTCGCGGTTTATGCTTTTTTTCGAGGTCAATTGTGTTTGTCTGCCAACGCGGGTAACTGATAAGAATGGATTAATAGCCGGTCTTCTTCCTTCTGAAAACAAATCGTTATCAAAGTAAATATGCCCATCGGTCATAGACATAACATTTGTTTGAATGTAGCCTGAGAAATCACCCTGAGAAGATTCAACTACAGGAAAGCAGGTGATTGCTACTTCAGAATTTCCGATAAGAAAATTTCCGGCTCTTTCCATGAGTCTGGCATGTGCGTAAAAGATATCTCCGGGATATGAATTTCTTCCCGGAAATTTGTTTGCCAAAAGCGAGATTTCTCTATAAAATTTTGCATGAGTGAGAAGATCATCTAAGATAATTACTGTATTTTGTCCTCTATCCCTAAAATATTCAGCTATGGTCATAGCTGTATATGGCGTCATGAAAATACCGCCTGAGGGATCCTGTGAGGTAGAGGCTACTATGATAACTTTATCCATAACCCCTTTACTTTTCAGATAGTCTTCAGCTTTTTTAATATCTATTTTCTTTTTACCTATCGCTGCATAGATACAAATATTATTTTGCTTTACCCCCGAAACTATAGTTTTGAGAAGGAAATTTGTTTTTCCGGTTTTTCTGTCTCCAATTACTAGCTCTCTTTGACCTTGCCCAATAGGCACCATTAGATCCACTAAGCCTACACCCGTATCAAACTGTCTCTTAAGTATTCTTCTGCTCATAATTCCTTTTGGCTGAACTTCGATAGGTCTAATTTCTGTGGTTTTAATTGATCTGGAAACTTCATCTATAGGAAAGCCAAAGGGGTCTATGATTCTGCCTAATAGTTCCGTTCCTACAGGTACGGTTATGAGTCTTCCGGTTCTGGTTACTTTTTCACCGGTTCTTATGCTCTTCTTAGTAAAAGTTAAAACTTCAACAAGATCTTGTTTTAGGGAAGTAACATGACCCAATTGGCCCCCTTCAAAAACCACCACTTCACCCGGATGCGCGGAGGGCAAGCCGTCTACATAAGCAATTACGTTTACTACTTTCTTCACATATCCTATTTCACCGGATTCATTTAGATAATCATTAAAGGTTTTCATAGTTTAGAGTAGAGCTAAAACTTCTTGTTTCTTATTCGTGAAGTAATTTTCAAGTTGGCTTGAGAGGGAATAATTTCCATATTCTCCTTCGTGGCTCATAATCACTGCACCTGCGATAATTTCAGATCGAACCTCTATGTTAAATGTTAAATTTCCAAGTCCATTTTCAGTTGCCCAATTTTTTAAATTATTTTTAAGGTTTTCTGTAGGGGAAATGGCAATTGAGATTCTCATTTCAGGAAGTTTTTTTACTTCAGAAAGTAAAGCTTCAAGGTACTTTTCGATTTCTTCCCGGTTATTTGAGGCGCCCAGTTCATTTATTTGTGCATGTATTGCATCTGTTGCATTTTTTGAGAATGGAGTATTGGGGAGTGGCTTTTGATCTCTCCTAAAATTATTTTCTAGAAGTTCTTCGATAAGCTCGATTAATTCATTTTTTTCTTCGGTAGTTCTAATATGATTTAATACAGTATTAAAATTTATTTTTTCCATACCTTATAGTACTCCTTCTTTCTTAGCTTTATCCATGGATTTTAAAATCAGATCTTCATGAGCGGTAAGATCAAGCGACTTGCCTATGACATCTTTTGATATATTATTTAGTATTTTATATATATTTTCTTCTAGCTGAGTTAGTCTTTGTTGTTTCTTTATAGCTATTTCTTTTTCGAGCTTTTCGTATTCTTCTTTCATTCTGACTTGCGCTACTTTCTCTGCTTCAAATGTTTGTTTTTGTATTACAGCTTTGTAATTTTCAAAGTCAGCTCTCGTTGCTGCCTCGATATCTTTATACACATTTGTTAAT
>Ga0066639_10002653_pt1 | contig 15585 bp, 13 predicted proteins | sample CryGeyCG2114_010_2_FD_59504 | JGI IMG/M metagenome (GOLD analysis project Ga0066639, IMG submission 59504) | Groundwater microbial communities from aquifer - Crystal Geyser CG10_big_fil_rev_8/21/14_0.10 | ecosystem: Environmental > Aquatic > Deep subsurface > Groundwater | place: USA: Utah...
GGGAATCTATGGATCTCATGAGTAATCTTTCCAACTTGATACCAGTTTCCGGGGTATTGGGCCTAATTTTCGCGTTCATATTATATAGAGGCGTTGTGGCTCAACCAGCCGGAAATGCATTGATGATCGATATAGCTGATCAAATCCACATTGGAGCAATGACATTCCTAAAGAGAATGTATCGAATTTTGGCGATCTTCGTGGTTATTGTCGCCGGACTCCTTGCGGCATTTGTTAGCCCGGAATCGGCTGGAGCATTTGTTCTCGGAGCAATATGCTCAGTATTGGCTGGATTTTTGGGAATGATGGCCGCAACAAAAGCAAACGTGCGAACGACAGCCGCCGCGAAAGATCGAGGCCAGGCCGGCGCACTAGACGTGGCGTTCAACGGTGGGGCCGTGATGGGAATGGCTGTGGCCAGTCTTGGACTCATCGGAGTTGGTATTCTATATTTGTTATTTGGTAAGGACCCTGCAACAGCAAGCGTAATCAGCTCTTTCGGAATGGGCGCGAGTTCAATCGCACTTTTCGCGCGTGTTGGCGGCGGTATTTATACAAAAGCGGCTGACGTTGGTTCCGATCTTGTTGGAAAAGTCGAAGCCGGAATTCCGGAGGACGACCCGCGAAACCCAGGAGTTATTGCCGATAACGTTGGTGACAACGTAGGGGACGTTGCGGGGATGGGTGCAGATATTTTTGAATCCTATGTGGGTTCAGTTATCGCGTCGATTGCTATCGCAGCGACTATGTCTGATGAAATCATGAGCGGACTTTTTGTCGATGGCTACGGTCAACGACAAGTGCTGATGTTCTTGCCACTCTTCATGGCGGCGATTGGCCTAGGCGCAAGTTTCTTAGGCATACTGAGCATGAAATTTCTTCGATCTATCGATCCTTCATGGGCCCTTCGATTGAGTACCTTTATTGGCGCTGGCGTATTTTTTGTGTTGGCTGCGATTGCGATCAATTTCTTCGGAATCAATATGATGGTATTTGGCGCTCTATTAGTGGGTTCGATCGGTGGAATAATGATTGGATTAATCACTGAGTATTATACCGCTTCAAAGCCAGTTTATCGGATTGCTGATGCTTCTAAAACAGGCCCAGCCACCAATATCATTCACGGATTGGCTGTTGGACTTGAAAGTACCGTCGGACCCGTGCTTGTTATTTGCGCCACGATCTATGTTGCATTTTATGCAGCCGGACTTTACGGAATCGCATTGGCAGCGGTTGGTATGTTAGCGACTGTTGGTGTGACGATGTCAGTTGATGCCTACGGACCGATCGCCGATAACGCTGGTGGAATTAGTGAAATGGCAAAGCTTGGACCTGAAGTTCGAAAAATCACAGACGGTTTAGATGCAATTGGAAATACGACAGCAGCAGTAGGAAAAGGATTCGCTATCGGATCGGCTGCACTCACTGCGCTTGCGCTTTTTTCTGCCTATGGACAAGCGATCGAAGCCGTTCGAGGTGAAACGCTCGTGATTGACATCACTCAGGCTAACGTAGTGATCGGACTTTTTCTTGGTGGAGCGTTGCCATTTTTAGTGGGAGCAATGACCATGACAAGTGTGGGTCGAGCTGCTGGGAAAATGGTTGATGAAATTCGCCGTCAGTTTCGAGAAATTCCAGGTCTAAAGGAAGGACGAGAAGGAGTGAAACCCGATGCAGCTAGATGTGTTGATATTTCAACTTCAGCGGCGTTAGGTGAAATGATCCTTCCTGGTGCAATTACAGTAGTCGCACCTGCAGTGGTCGGATTTTCGATGGGTGCTGAAGCGCTTGGTGGAATGTTGGCTGGTGCAACGCTCGTGGGTGTATTGCTTGCTTTGTTGATGTCAAACGCCGGTGGTGCATGGGACAACGCTAAAAAATACATCGAGCAAGGAATTATTGATGGCGAGAAAAAAGGTGGATTGGCCCATGCGGCGGCAGTCATCGGTGATACGGTTGGCGATCCATTGAAAGACACCTCTGGGCCTTCAATGAATATCCTAGTTAAGTTAATGAGTATTGTGGCATTGATTATCGCGCCGCTCATAGCTTAGTAAGAGTATTCAACTAAAAAATTTAAAACGGGTTCATCATTAGGTGAACCCGTTTTTTTTGGTGTATGGTCGCTAAATATGGAAAAAACACTTAGAATCGAATTTCAAAACAAACAAGGGTTAAGTTTATCAGGCCGACTTGAGCTTCCGATCGGGCGAGTTCCGACCGCCTATGCAGTTTTTGCTCATTGTTTTACCTGTTCAAAAGATGTCACGGCTGCAAGCCAGATCTCTAAAAACCTAACTCGGTCCGGGTTTGGAGTTTTGCGATTTGATTTCACAGGCCTGGGCAATAGCGATGGAGATTTTTCGAACACTCATTTTTCATCCAATTTAGACGATTTGGAAGCAGCTTTTGATTTTCTAAAGAGTCGGTACAAAGCGCCTGAGTTGCTAGTCGGGCATAGCCTTGGCGGAGCGGCCGTATTGGCTGTAGCCGAAAGATTGCCTGAAATAAAGGCGATTGCTACGATCGGCGCCCCTGGAGACCCCTCTCATGTCGCTCATCTTTTCGACGAAAAAAGAAAAGATATAGAGTCGGATGGAGAAGCGGAAGTCACGTTGGCTGGAAGAAAATTTCGAGTGAAAAAAGAATTTTTGGAAGACATCGCAGAGCAAAATCAACGGAGTCGAATCAATGACCTTGATAAGGCATTGATTATTTTTCATTCGCCGCAAGACGAAATTGTTGGAATTGAAAATGCCAAAGAAATTTTTCAAAACGCGAAGCATCCCAAAAGTTTTATTTCGCTTGAAGGTGCTGATCACCTTCTCACCAAAAAGGGTGATTCCCAGTACGTAGCTGAGTTGATAGCAACTTGGGCGAGTCGGTATTTAAGTACGGCGGAGGAGCTGCCGATTTCGGGAGGCGATGTTCTTGTTGAGGAAGTATCTCCAAATTCAACGACTCAATACGCGCTAGTTCGGGGACATAAGTCAATTATCGATGAACCGCTCAGCGTTCCTGCGGGAAAAGACCTCGGACCTGCGCCCTATGACTACTTAAAGCTCGCTATTGGGGGGTGTACTTCAATTACGGTTCGAATGGTCGCGAATAAAAGGAAATTGGAGCTTGATGGAATTCAAGTGAAAGTGAGTCATGAAAAAACTGAAAACGGAGACTTGTTTCGGCGTGAGCTTAAATTGATCGGAAATCTTAGTTCTGAAGACCGCGAAGGACTATTGAAAATTGCGAATAAATGCCCCGTTCATAAGACCCTCACTGAAGGAAAAATCACCGTAGAAACCAATTTGATTTGATAGGGCGAATGTAAAATGAAAGCTAAGGAAGAAAAAAAATACATCAACGGTCTGGAGTTGGCATATCAAACTTGGGGTGCTCGGTCGGGCCCGAAACTGATTGCACTTCATGGCTGGCTTGATAATTCCGACAGCTTTCGTGAGCTTGCTCCATTGTTAGCGGATCAATATGAAATTACCGCTGTTGATTTACCAGGACATGGCCGATCAGCCCATTTGTCCCCGCATGGACATTATCAGCTGCTCGATTCTCTTCCGACGATACTTAGGCTTGCGGATGAATTGAAAATAGAAAAATTAAATCTAATTGGGCACTCATTGGGGGGTGTGATCGGGAGTTTATTGGCCGGAGCATTTCCAGAACGAATAAAATCTGTCGTTTCTATTGAAGCGATTGGGCCACTTTCGGACGATCCATCAAAGGCCGCTGAAGTATTCGCAAAGAGCGTTCGACAGTATCAGGGCTACGACCTTCACCGTGCTCAGAATACGAGCTATTCGAGCGTAGAGGAGATGATTGAAAGGCGAGTGAAGGTGAGTGATTTTGATTTCAATATTGGAGAAAAATTTGTTCCTCGCTCGATCATGAAAAAAGGCGATCGATATTTTTGGACAAGTGATCCTCGGCTTCGGCTTCCTTCTCGGGTTCGCCTTACTGAAAGACAAGTTGAATCGTTCCTAAGTCGTATTCAATGTCCATTTCAGTTCATTCGCGCAAAACCTGGAATTCCAATTCCAGACGCAGCCATGCATTCGCGAATAAACCTTATTCAGGATATTCAGATGCATATGATTGAGGGTGGACATCATGTGCATATCGAAAAGCCTGATCACACGGCAAAGTTGATTAAAAGCTTTTTAAAAAAGGTGATTTGATATAATTTACGCGGCTTGTTAGTTGCCAATTTACCCGTTACATCGAAATAAGGGGCCCGGATGTGTAGCTGACTTGACAAATTTGAGATAAGCCCCAAATTAGTAGGAAATTTTAGGAGGTTCTCATGGCCATCGCAAAACGAGTTTTACTTTTCATCGTTACGAATATTTTAATTTTAACAATGGTGACGATTGTTTTCCAGGTTTTGGGAATCGATCGATACATGGCCGAATTCGGAGGATATGAAGGGCTTCTGATTTTCTGTTTGGTTTGGGGTATGGGGGGCGCTTTTATTTCCCTAATGCTCTCTAAAGTAATGGCTAAGTGGATGATGGGCGTTAAGATTATCAATCCACGCGATATTTCAGATCAGCGCCTGCAAGAACTTGTGCAAACGGTACACCGTCTTTCGCAGGCTGCCGGAATCGGAAAGCCGCCTGAAGTCGGTGTGTATGAGTCTCCTGAAATTAATGCATTTGCCACCGGACCTTCAAAAAATAACTCATTGGTTGCGGTATCGACAGGCCTATTGCAGCGATTGAATCATGATGAAATGGAAGGAGTGCTTGGGCATGAGGTGGCGCATATTGCAAACGGCGATATGGTTACCATGACTCTCATTCAGGGCGTGATAAATGCTTTCGTTATGTTTTTAGCCCGAATCATTGCGCGGATAATTATATCAGCCATGAGTCGTGATCGAGACGGCGAGGGGGCAAGTCATTTTATGTACTTTGTAGTTGTGATGGCGCTTCAATTGGTATTTGGAGTTTTGGGATCAATTGTAGTCTCTGCATTTAGTCGATGGCGAGAATTTCGAGCCGACTCCGGTGGAGCTCGATTGGCTGGCCGAGGAAAGATGATTGCGGCCCTTGAAGCATTGAAAAGAACTTATGATATTCACGATGATCAGACCGATGATCGACAAGCTGCCGTGGCTGCGCTTAAAATATCGGGCCGAAAGAGTAAGCTTCTTGCTCTTCTTTCGACCCATCCACCGCTCGATGTTCGGATTCAGGCACTTCGTTCCAGTGATGCCTACTAGAATCCAACAATCGAGTTGTTAATTTCATATAGTTCTGAAATCTCGCGGCGGCTATCGATGACAGATTCAAATGTGCCATAGGGAGCACTGATTGCGTTGATGTTAACCGTTCGTCGTTCACCTGGATTGAGGTTTTCGGTGATTCTTAATGTTCGGCTGCCAATCACTTCGCCACCGCTGTTAGTGTATTCAAAGCAAATTGTTGAAATTCGAGACGTACAGGTCCTGACGACTGGAGCATGAAATATTGTTTCTATAGTAAAATCTTGAGTTACAGCGCCAGTTCCTCGATTAAGGATCTCGAGACGAATGTATTGACCAGATCGCCTCGACGACACTATGGTAAGATCCGGTTTTGGAGTTGGGCACGGAGCGTTCCAACACCAGAATAAAAAGCATCGTCGAACCTGACACGCAGAAATTGAAACTTTATTATCTGATGAGTCTTCATCGAATTGCCCAATTGAGTCCAATCCTCTGCCTAGTAAATTGACATCTTCCTCGGTAATCAGCCCGTCATTGTCGAAATCCGCTTCTTTTGCGTAGATCTCATTTTCAAATAGATACTGAAGATTTTCTAGATCGGATATGCCAACCCTGCCGTCTTGATCTAGATCAAAATTTTGTACGAAAGCGTTGTCTTCTTTTGGTTGTTCATTTGGTGCCACTTCTTCCTCGTCTAGCGAAGTGATTGACGACCGCGTGGTCGATTCGCAAGATGCGAATAGAGTCATTGCGATGAGAGCGGTCCCTAAAATTGTCCAATTATTACGATTTGTATTGATAGCCATATATTCTTCCCCCGTGTGCTTAGACTTCGATTCGGAGCGTCAGAATGTTACAAGTGGTTTTCACAGGTCCGATATTGTGGTGTGTGATGCGGTGGCCTACTCGTCTGCAGAGGCGATTCTCGCCACATCTCGGCCACTTATAATGCCGTGGAGGCGCCGGACTTGCTTTGATTCTATTACGAAAAAGTGACTGCCTTCGATACTGGTATCGGCCAATTTGAGTACATCGAGTATCGAATTATTGGGATACACGGTATGAAGCGCGGTTTGCATGACCTCAATTATCTCTGTATCGGGGTGGGTATCATGCATTTCTCGGTGAATGTCGGCACTCGTGATAAATCCCAGAAGGATTTGTGCTTCATCCAGTACCGGAAAAATCGGATGCCCGGTTTTCAGCAGCTGTTGGTAGCAATTTTTAACAGACATTTTTGGAGTGGCGAAAATAATTTTCTTAGTTTCAGTCATTATGTCTCTTGCCTTAGTTACTGCAAGGATGTTTATCCCTAGGTCGCTTCGGTAGGTTACTCCTTTTCGTTTTAACTTGAGGGAATAAATTGAATCTCGCGACAAAACGGTCGCTACTTGGTCTGCGATCACGCAAACGAGCATGAGCGGTAGAATCAACTCATAATCCAAAGTCATTTCAAATAAAATGACGATTGCTGTAAAAGTTGCACGGCATGAAGCGGCGAAAAGTGCGGCCATTGCCACTAGGGCATAGGCTCCAAAAAATTCACTATAACCTGGGAAAATTTTATTTATAAGATAACCATAGCTTCCTCCCACCATGGCACCAATAAACAAGCTTGGAGAGAAAACGCCGCCTGAGCCTCCTGCGGCCAAAGTAATTCCAACGGCAAGCATTTTCACCCCAACGAGCGAGAGCATGCGATTGATGGGAGCTTCACTTCTAAGAATCTTTTCAAGCGAGTCGTATCCAACTCCGAATACTTCCGGGTAAAAATAGCCAAGTACTCCTACGAGGAGTCCGCCTAATGCAGCCTTGGCAATGAAATGCACTTTCACATAGTCGAAGAAGTCTTCTAGTCCGTAAATTATTTTAGTAAAAAACACCCCAGTAAAGCCGCATATGATTCCTAGGCCCACGTAAAAAATAAGCTCCACTGGTGATGTGAGAACATAGTTGAATCCTCTCAAATCAAAAGCAGGATCATTTCCTATATGAACTCTGGAAATTACTGTGGCCATAACGGCCGCAATAACGAGCGGCACAAATGATCGTGTCTTAAATTCAAGAACGATCACTTCAATCGCAAAAATAACGCCGCCGACCGGCGTATTAAAACTAGCTGCAATGGCTGCAGCGGCCCCACAGCCCACCAATATTTTTAGAATTTTTGGTTTGAGCTTGAAGAACTGCCCAAGTACGGAGCCCATTGCCGATCCGATTTGGACAATTGGACCCTCTCGGCCAGCTGAGCCACCCAATGCGATTGTCATGCTCGACGCGAGAGTCTTAACGGCAATGACTCGACTCCTTAGGACCCCGCCTCGAGTCAATACCGCGTCAATGACTTCCGGGACGCCATGTCCCTTGGCTTCTTTTGCAAAGTAATGCACTAAGATTGCCGAGATGCTGATTCCGATTGCGGGCAAAAAGATGATTCCCCAGCCATAGCCGTGATCTAGCATTGAGATCATATCGAATTTAATTTTACCGTTAAGAGAAATATTTTGAATTAAACCTATCAAGCCTCGAAATCCAATTGATGCATAGCCGGCTAGTATGCCGACCACAATAGCCATGGCATTCGTTTGGAGTAGCTCGGATTTTCTCAGATCAAAAATGGGTTTGATTGCAGTTCGTTCAATTTTCAAGATAGAATTTTTGTATCACAAAACTATCCAATAATTAAACGAACTCCACCTAGTTCCGCTAGGTCATGCGGAAATCTATCTCCTGGAGTTCCAATGAACATATAGTTCTTTGGTACCTTTAGGCGCCGTGACAAACCCTCGATTAGCTCAGGTCCAAAAGTACCCTTAACAGCGATGAAATCAATTTTTAGTTGAGGATAAAGGTGATCGATCATCTTTAGATGGTTCGCTAAAAGAGGAGGAATTTCCGATTCGTCTTCGTAGCAATGAACGACTCTTAAGTTTTTAGTTTGCTCGTTTCCAAGCACATAGAGCGCAGCTTGATTGAGGTTGACGTCGCTATCGCCTTTTGAAAAGTAAATGATGGATTGGCTGCTAATCCGTTCGATTTGATGATTCAAACTATCAGTGACCCAGCGACTAAACCCGAGAATCTTCGAAGCGATTGTTTGCAAAACATAAAGGCATACCCGCAAGATCGACACTCGAAGTAGCATCACGGCAACAATTGCGCTCATGCCGGCGAAAAATACTCCGAATACGCTCAAATTTTCAGCCGTTAGGTGTCCAGTTAATCCGACTAAAACTGCAATCAAACCAAAGACCACGACTGGCCAGCTCGCACGCTCGACTCTTGGTAATTTCGAACGCTCATGCTTGAGTAACATGTTTCCTATCGCGAATAAAGCCATTACACATAGGAACGAAATAGTGTATACACCTCCCAAAAGCGAAACCTCACCATGGGTGATTAGGAGTATTCCACAGCAAAGGAGAAAAAAGGCGATGATAATCCAGTGATTCGTATTCCTAAGTTTGTTTTCTCTTAAAAACACGGGTGGAAGGCACCGGTCGAGACTCATTCGACGCACTAATCCAATCACGCCAACGTAGGATGTAAGAACGGCTCCTGACAGGACAAGCACAGCATCAATGCTCACGACTGTTTTTAGCCATTGGCCGGCGCTGAGTTCCCCCATTTTTGCCAATAAGCTAGTTGCATTTTCTGCAACTTGGTCCTTCGTGAGAAGTCCAAGGGCCAGAAAGCAAATGAGGGGATTGAAAATGGCAACTGCAAGCCACATGTTTCTAAGCGTTTTACTGAATACTCCTGGTTTTTGTTCCTCAATAAAATTTGCAGAACTCTCAAATCCCGAAATTCCCAGCATTGCTGCCGCAAAACCAAAAAACAAAGCCGAAACCACCGATCGGCCATCTGGAATTGGATTTGAAAAATTGATTGTCAATATACTTGGGTCTTTGAGAAGCGCAAAAACTGAAAAAAGTGATAAGACTGTCAAAGTAGCCATGTGAATAATAAAAATACCAAGCGCTACTTTTGCAGATTCTGAAATACCCAAAAGATTCAGTAAAGCAAAAACGCCAAGGAGTGTAACGGTCGCAACGGTGACGTCCAACGAATGCCATAGCTGATGTAAGTAATGCATTGCCTCTCCAGCTGAAATTACTGCCGTCGCGATATAGGAAAGTAGAGTTAAGCATGCAGCTCCGGCGGCGAGCTTCTTATTGGTGGTGTTGAGGAGTACGGTGTAGGTTCCGCCGTTTAATGGTAGCGCAGACCCGACTTCAGAGTATATCTTTCGGTAGAAATAAAGAACAAGAGCCACTACTAAAAGTGAGATTGGGGCATAGGCTCCAGCGGCCATAATTGCGAGCGCCGAAACGTATAGGCAGCTTGACGTGATGTCGTTCCCACAAATGGCAGACGCCGACCACTCTCCCAGACTCCTAGAACTGGAATGAGGCACCCCCAGCTCCTTTATATCTTTAGGCGAAGAGTCTAAATCTGAGATTCTTGAAGCTTCGCCCCAGCCTGCAAATGTCCATGCATCCATAGGTTAGAAATTTAATCGAAATGTCATCGAAACTCAACGATCGTGGCAAAGATTATCGAGATTCTTTAACCTGCGAGTCAATCCACAGTTTTTCAAGGCTTGGAAGTCGAGATTCGCTCGGTTTTACATCCTTTGAGTAGAAGTAAGCGGCTCGAATGAGGGGTCTAGATACCGCGTTCCACTCGGTGGACCAAAGATTAAAAGCTTTCCAGATATTATTGTCTGGAAATTTCTTCTTATCTGCGGAGCGAACGTAGTCGGAGATGAGGTACGCCGTCCCGCCCAGATGAAAAAAAGCTTCAAACTCTTTTGGCTCTACGGTGATTTTAGCAATGAGCCTTGAAGTCGCGTCGATCAGCGGCCTCAGGTCGTGAAACGGATTTCCTGTATGATTCATTTTTGAGACTAATGTTTCGCTCAATTCGTTGTTAATCCAAACACGATTTTCGGCTAATGAATTAAACACTCTCAGGCTGGCTACTGTATTTCTCATGAGGCTACTGAACCGATTGCTTTCATCCGTGTTACGCCTGATTAGTACTAGCGTTTGGTGACGGCCTCGCGAATTGATTAAGACATATCGCTCATGAATCCAATCGCTCGATTCAGAACGAATGTATATCCCTTGGGGCCTTTCCGCGTCGGCTAGGGAGGAGTTATTGACTTCAAACCAGGAAAGTTCCCAATCCGGCCAATCGAAAATCGACAGTCGCTTTTTTGCTTCCCTTAGGTGTCGAGAAAGAACGTCTCTTCTTAATTTTGCGCACTCGGAGCTACGACCTTTGTCTTGAATACAATTTCTTGTCAATTCCCGAGCATATCCACCTGATGGCGTTTTTGGACCTTCAATGATTAACCGTGCACCAGGACTTTGTAATCTAACGTGTACTTGATCAGCAAATTGATTCGGCGGACCTTTTCGATAGGGGACGGTGTAGATGACTGGCTCACCATCAACTAGTCGAGGCCACAATCCTAGCGCATAGTAGAATGGGAGTGCATTCCAGTTACCGTCTTCACCAGGTTTGATTTGATCGGGAGCAAATCGTTCTATGTCAATTGTACCCGCTTCTTTATAGTAGGGATGTTGATTCACCCAGGAATTGGTAAATAAGCCACTCAATAGGATTAATCCTAACAAAACCCCAGCGCTCGCACGCCTAGGGACATCGAAACTCAATAGTGGGACTGCTTTCTTACCTGGAATCCAGGCACTTCCCCAGAGGGCGGCACCGGGGGTGCTGTCGAAGCGAATTACGAATAGAAATAAGGCTATTCCGTACAGAACCAGAAATGTAATCGCAGCGTCAAGTTCGTAGAACGGTACGGTAGATGTCAATCGAATAAAAAATAACGAAAAAAAGTAGGAAACAATTAAATCGGTACAAACGAACGTGAGTTTAGACTCCGATTTTACGAAACCGCTTTCACGCTTTGTAGAGCGCTTTGATCTATTTCCAAATACCTTGATTCCTGAGTTTTTTGCCATTTGCGTATCCAAAAATTATTATACCATCGCACCTTTGTTCAGTGTGAGGGGAAATATTTGCCTACTTTCAACTAGACTCTTCTCGTTTATATTATAAGTATGGCATTTTTTGGCACCCTAATTGTGTTGGTGGTAATCGTACTGGGACAGCTCGTTGCCGGTGGCGACCCGATCGATCTTTTTCAAATTGTGGGGTTGGTAATCGTTTTTGGTGGATCGTTTGGAATATTGATTGTTGGAAACCGATCTGAAGACCTCGTAGAGGCAGTCGGCTTACTCAAAAAGGTTTTTTTCTCGTCTGAAAGTTCCTCGAATAAAATACAAACCGAAATCATCGAAATTGCTAAACTTGTGCGACGCGATGGGCTTTTAGTTCTAGATAAAAAAGCTGCCGAAACTGATGATCCGCTTCTTAAGCGGGCATTGCTTTACATTACGGAGGGAATGGAATCGAAGGATATTCGGGCAATTCTTCATGAAGAAGAAAAAAGTCAGGTCGGAAAATTCGATCGCGGAATTACGGTTTGGGAGGGGGCCGCATCCGTTGCCCCTGCGTTGGGGATTGTCGCCGCCGTGATTGGACTGATACCGGCCGTGAGTGCAATTGATAATCCAAAAATATTGGTAGACGGAATGAAGGGGTCGTTGGTTTCATTGGTCTATGGAATGGTTTTAGCAAATGTATTTTTTTCGCCTTGGGTTCAAAAATTGAGAACCCTTACTGAGTTTAATTTTATTCGGGGTAAATTGATTGAAGAAGGGGTAGCTGGGATTCAGGAGGGGCAAAGCCCGGCAGCGCTGGACGAGCGCCTGAAAGCCATAGTAAATTATGGGTAGGTCATCTGATTGGCAATTGCCATTTGCTGGGCTAATGACAATATTGTTTTTTTTCTTTGTTGTGCTTTATTCGAGGAGTCACATGGAGAAAGAAAAACTAAAAGCGGAAATGGATGAAGTGCAAGCAAACGCAAAAACTACCGTCGAAGGTGAAGGAAGCGTAAAGTTTGTCGCGAATACCGAAAAAGTTTTGGCCAGCGAGGTTGTCCAGACCAAAGAAATGAAGCTAAATTCAGATTCGCAAGGAATGTGGGTGCGAGTGGTGGCATCTGATTTTTTCAAACCGGGTGCAGTCGAGCCCAATCCCGATTTGTTTCCATTGATAAAAAAATTAGGAAAATTAGTATCGACGCTTGAATATCCCGTCCAGGTTATAGGGCATTCTTTTGGCGACGAAGATCTAAAATTAAGTCGATTTAAAAATCATTGGGAGCTTTCATCTGCGAGAGCTCAGTGGATATTGAATTATTGGTTTGAATCAGGGTTGACCTCGTTTTTCCAACTCACTGTCATCGCCGCGGCGGATGTAAAGCCGCTGGCTGATTCAGAAACGGACCCCGAGTGGTCGGCCAATAAAAATCGCAGAGTGGAGATATTGATTCCCCGAAACTAGTGCATTTTCTTCGGCATTCCGTTACTGTTGAATCGTGAATTATTGTTGCATATTGTCGTCCAGAGCATTTTTTCTTTTCTTATGTTTTACGTTTTTGCGGGCCGAGCCGTCTTTTTCATTCGAGTTTCGGCCATCGGTTGCGTCCATCATTTATCCAACCTCGAGTTTTCATTATCTCGGATATACATCCACGTTTAGTTGGAATGGGGGCGGGAGCGGAAAGCCTTTTCTACAAATCGGGGGAGCTCATCCCATTCGGATGTATGGGTATCAAGAAGACATTGCATTTATAGGGTTTGGAAAGCAGTGGATTCAGTCTCATGGATTGGTAGATCTTTATCTCGGTCTTGGGTTTGGAGTTTGGATGAATCGAGTCAATCATCATTTTGGTGCAATCCCGAGCATTGTTAGTCAAGTCGGACTAAGGTTCGGTGGCAGTGATTTTGGGTTTCAAGCCGCAATAAATAGTTATTACGGTCCTATTCGTGTCTATGATTTGATCAGTTTTACATTGTGGCCATTGCTTTCGCTAGAGGGTGGATTTTATGTGGCGCTGTAAAATGAGTTTAATAAGAAATTTTATTATTGGTTTCTTTGTAATTTTTTTATTTTTCCTGCCGGAACGATGCAGGGCCGAAAAAGAAATTTTTGCTCATATAACGGCGGTGGCCCCTGGAATCTGGGGTATGCAAAATTACGGTTTGCACTATCGAGTTGATCGTTGGGATTTTTCTGTACAGCAGGGGTACGGAAGTATCATGGTCGGGGCGGTGTACATGATGCCGTTTACCGCAATTAGTTGGCCAAAAACAAAACTTGCAATGGGCCTAGCATATCCTTCATTTTTAGCAGTTGGCCCTGTCTTTTGGCTTTATGATTCGGGTAGATTTGGAATTCGATTTGATAATTTAGTGTATGTGGCGCCGTTTGCGACTATTGGGCATTTTGTAAGCACGCTATATAATATTGGAATTACTTTTAAGCTTTAGAGGGTTGTAAAATGATTTTACGGAAGCACGATTTTTTATTGGCCTGTTTTTTATGTAGTCTTTTTATGCACTCTAGTTTTGCGGGCCCTTTTGCGGCCGTAGCTGGAAAACCAATTCGATGGAACATAAACCCAAGCGGCCCGGCAATACTTGTTTATGTGGATGCAACGGAATCGGAGTATAAGTCGTTCGGAAGTAGGGCAATTGAAGCTTGGGGTAGCGTGCCGCAGTCGGCGTTATTATTAGGCGAAACTTTTGATCAGAGTGAGGCTCAGATAATTATTCATATTCCCGGCGAAAGTAAAACATTGCCGCATTCCTATGCTGAACAAACGTTCGGCGACACGAATGAAATAATTGGCTGCGAGGCACATATTACCGATCCGACAACTGACCCTTCGACGATTGGAGTGGTATTGCATGAGTTTGGCCATTGTCTTGGGCTAGGGCATTCCACGGTGTGGCGGTCAGTAATGAGCTATCGAAACAATACAGAGCTTAGCGACGACGATAAATTTCAATTGTCTCTAAAATATCCAATTGATGGAGATTCGGCCACGCCTCCCGAGCGAGGCTGTGGCGGTGGAATTATATCGTCGGAACATTCGGGTCCTGAGCCTCCTTTTGGGCCCGGAAGCCCATTGCTGACGTGGCTCTGTTTTATGTCAACCTTGGCGGCCTATGGCATTAGAAGACTTAAATACTCAAGTAATTAAAAAAGCTAACCGATTAGGTCCCTGGAGGACCTTGCGGTGGGATTGGCAAAAAAAACGACATATTTCTTAGCTAGATTGGCCCAGGTGGGTCTTCTGTTGATTTTCATTGCCAGTCAGTTTGCCATATTTGGGTCTGTTTCGAATGCGGTCGATAGCGTTCCAAGTCCAAGGGAGCTCGATAAAATTGGCGACGAAGAAACCTGTGAAAAATATAAAAACAACAAAGGCTGCTATAATATAGGCGTATTTTTTTTCAACGAAAAGCGATTTTCAACTGCAGGTCAGGAGTTCGGAAAAGTTTGCGAATCGGGACTGCGTGAAGCGTGCCGACAGGCTGCCGTTAGTTACGATAGAAGCAATAATTTTTCAGAGGCATTTTATTGGGCAAAACGTGGAGAAATGGCGTCTGATTTCGAATCTAAGAATTTAGCAGAATCTATTCGAAATAAAATTACTCCTGAGGAAGTGGGAAGAGCCTTTGATCGATTGACTCCAAAATCCGAACCTATGGAAGCCACGAATGGATTTGTGAATGAATCCATGGATCCGTCCGCGGGAGATATTCAGGAGCCGACTTTCGACGAGCAACCAAGTGAGGCTTCAATGAGTGGACCGTCAGCAAATGAGGCGGAGCCGAGTGAATCCATGTCTGATACTGAGGAAATGAGCGCCGATCATGCAGATAGCGCGATGCAAAAAGAGTCGGACGACGTAAATTTCGATGACCCGGGCTCGTCAGAAGCCCCGAGCGAGCCACTTTCCGATCCTGTTACAGAATGACGCTTTGCGCACAATAGAAAAACTGCCTCCACTTTGCTAAGACGACCATTACTATGAATCAAACCAACAGCGGCCCCCGGCAATGGTCATTTGAAGAAGTTCAAAATATTTACGAGCGTCCTTTTTTAGACTTAGTTTATGAGGCTGCAACGCTCCAGCGCCAAAATCATGCAAGAAATGAAGTTCAACTTTGCACTTTGCTTTCGATTAAAACCGGTGGATGCCCAGAAAATTGTTCCTATTGTCCGCAATCGGCTCACTATTCAACCAGTGTAAAAAAAGAAAATTTAATGTCCGTCACTGACGTCGTTGAAAAGGCAAAAGAAGCGATGTCTCAGGGGTCCACTCGTTTTTGTATGGGAGCGGCTTGGCGGGAAGTAAAAGACAACGAAGAATTTGACCAGGTCATTGACATGGTCAAAGGCGTAAAACAATT